>Ga0185299_10000416_pt1 | contig 117795 bp, 99 predicted proteins | sample PaiPotPPA55metaG_FD_128002 | JGI IMG/M metagenome (GOLD analysis project Ga0185299, IMG submission 128002) | Iron sulfur acid spring bacterial and archeal communities from Banff, Canada, to study Microbial Dark Matter (Phase II) - Paint Pots PPA... ... | reverse complement strand
TCACCCGCTTGCCACCGACCTGCTCGCGGACCGCCGCGACCTGCTCCTCGACCACGTTCTCGGTGGTCCACTCGGGCTTGATCCCGGCGGCGTTGTACAGGAAGTTCTCCAGCACCCGCTGGCCGTATTCGGAGTGCAGCACCTCGGGGTGGTGCTGAACGCCGTAGAGCTTGCGCTCGTCGTCCTCGAACGCGGCGACCGGGGTGCCCGCGGTGGACGCGGTGACCTTGAACCCGGCCGGGGCGGCCACCACCGAGTCGCCGTGCGACATCCACACGGTCTGCGCGGCCGGGCTGCCGGTGAACAGCGTGGAGGAGATGTCCGAGACGGCGAGCGCGGTGCGCCCGTACTCCCGCGTGTCGGTGTTGTCGACCGTCCCGCCGAGGGCGCGCGCCATGGCCTGGAAGCCGTAGCACATGCCGAAGGTGGGGACACCGGACTGGAACAGTTCGGCGCCGACGTTGGGCGCGCCCTCGGCGTATACCGAGGACGGGCCGCCGCTGAGGATCACCGCGGCCGGCTTGCGCTCCAGGATCTGCGCGACCGTCCAGGTGTGCGGCACGATCTCGCTGTAGACCCGCGCCTCGCGCACGCGGCGGGCGATGAGCTGGGCGTACTGCGCGCCGAAGTCGACGACCAGGACCAAGGGGGAGGAAGAGGCGTCATCCATGATGGGGTTGATTCTACCGGGCCGCCGCCTGTTCGCTTCGCTCACCGAAGAACACTCGGGCCTTCGTGAGCGAAGCGAACAGCCGCGGAGCGGAAGCGAGGTCCCACAGCCGGGTCCGGCGACCGGAAGCGCCTGACCCGAGCCGATCGCTCCGGATCCATTCAGCGGGGACAACGACTGAGCGGACTTCCGGTTACGCGGGCGGGCGCCGTCCGGAGCGGCCGGGCCGTCGGTCGCGGGGCGATGTACGCGCGCCGTCAGACGCGGCCGCGGCCGAGTTCCAGCAACGCCATGGCCACGCTCGTGCCGGGGCGGCCCAGCGACCGCGTGTAACGGCCGATGACCTCGGTCTCCCGGCTCAGGTCGAGGCGGCGTCCGCCGTCGGCGATGCGGGCGGTCTGGATCTGCGCGGAGACGGCCACCCGCCGGCGGATCAGCTCGATCAGCTCGGCGTCGATCGCGTCGATCCGTTCACGTCCGCCGGGTACGCCGAGCGCGGTCGAGGAATCGGCGGAGGACGCGGTGTCAGTCTCGGTCTGGAGGGTGGGCTCGGTGGCTGCGGTGCCGGTCATGGGGGAACTCCTCGGGGTCGGTCTCGGGCGCTACGGTCGCTTGCCTCCGACCGACCCCTGCCCCCCGGCGCCACAAACAACGGCCGCCCCGGACCAAGGATCGGTCCGGGGCGCCGTAGAGGTCTCGGCTGAACTTCTCAGCACTCGACGACATTGACGGCCGGAAGGATCCGGTCGCCATAGCTAAATCGCCGCGCACTGCTGCTCATGCGCACGACCCTAGCAGATAGTCGAGAACGTCCTCGCGAATTCCCGCATATCCGCCAAGAGCCCCGTCCTACTGCCAGGAGGCGGCGTTCGACTGCTCGGTCTGCGTGTAGGCCTCATGCGCGGCATCGACGGCCTGGCCGATCGCCCGCAGCACGTTGGTCAGGTCCGTCTGGGCCTGGTTCCACCGCTGCTGCTGAACCTGGTAGTTCTCGGCGGCCGTACCGGTCCACTGCGCGGTGATCGGCTTGAGCATGTTCTGCAGGTCCTCGAGCTTGGTGTTCAGGCTCGTGTTCGTGCTCTGAATCGACTGCGCGGCGTTCGCCAGCGCGGTGAATGTGACCAGAACCGAATCGCTGGGCATGGTCTTCTCTCCCCTCGAAAGAAATCTGTCTGCCGCGGCCCGCCACACGGGCCGCTCGACTACTTACAGGCCACCGAGCAGCTTGGCGATCGCGGAGGCGTTCTGCTCCTCGACCTGGGAGTAGTTCGTGGTGTTGCTGCCGAGGGCCTCGCCGATGGCCTGCAGGGCCTGGGTCAGCTTCACGCCGTCGGCCTGGAAGCGCTCCATCAGCTGCTGGAACGCGCTGGCCGCGGAGCCCTTCCAGGCACTGGCCACCGGCGCGAGGGCGCTCTCCAGACTGCGCATCTCAGCGCCGATCTCCTCCACGGTCTGCTGGACGGACTGAGCCGCCTTCTGCATAACTGCGAACTCTGTCGAGTAAGCGTCAGCCATTATTCGCCACCTTCCCCGTTCTTAGGAATGGTCTTCATCTCCGTCGCCGCCGCCGATTTCGGGGGCGAATCCCGGACCGGCGGCGTACCGCGAGCACGGCCCGCCCGACGCTCCCCGAACACCGTCAACGCGCGCGCTTTCGGTACAGCCTGCCCCTGAGGTGTCGACCGCGGTCTCTCCCGCAGGACCCAAACTACTTGGGGAGCGGTCGGCAGCGGTAGCCGAGGGCCCGATATTACCCTCCCTTTACGGTCCGGGCGGGCACCGGACCATCCCCGTGCGCCGCCCGAACAGCCCATGAATCAGGGCCCTGCTACCGAAGGCGGAAGGTCTTGAGCAAGCGCAGCGCCGAGCCGAGGGACTTGGTGTAGCGCTCCGGGCTCAGGCCCAGCGAGGGCGCCATCGGCAGCAGCGTCTGCCGGGCCACGGTCTGCACCTCGGTGTAGCGCCAGATCCCCTCGGCCCCGCTGCGCCGCCCGAGGCCGGAGTCGCCCATCCCGCCGGTGGGCGCCGCGACCGAGCCGAAGGCCGACGCGTAGGCCTCGTTGATGTTCACCATGCCGGTGTGCAGCCGCAGCGCCGCCTCCTTGGCGCGCTTGGTATCCCGGGTCCACAGCGAGGAGTTCAGGCCGAACCGCGTGTCGTTGGCCGCCTTGAGCACCTCGGCCTCGTTCTCGTAGCGGTAGAGCGAGACGACCGGGCCGAAGGTCTCGTCGGCGTAGAGCGTCATGCCCGGGGCAACGTCCGTCAGCACGGTCGGCTCGTAGAACAGCGGGCCTATATCCGGGCGGCGCCGACCGCCGGCGAGCACGTGCGCGCCCTTGATCCTGGCGTCCTCCACCTGCTGGGTGACGGTCTCGAGCTGCTTGGTGTTGGTCAGCGAGCCGACGTCCGCCGAGAAATCCAGCTTCGAGCCGAGCTTGAGCGCCTTGACCTCGGTGACGAAGCGGTCCACGAACTGGTCGTAGATCGCGTGGTGCACGTACATCCGCTCGACCGACAGGCACAGCTGCCCGGCCGACGTGTAGCAGGCGCGGATCGCCCCGGCCACGGCCTTGTCCAGGTCGGCGTCGTCGAACACGATCATCGCGTTCTTGCCGCCGAGCTCCAGCGAACAGCCGATCAGGCGACCGGCCGCCTGCTGCGCCACCTGCCGCCCGGTGCGGGTCGAGCCGGTGAAGGCGACGTAGTCGGCGTGGTCGACGACGGCGGGCCCGGTGACCGGTCCGTCGCCGGTGACCACCTGCCACAGTTCGGCCGGCAGCCCGGCCTGGACGGCCAGTTGGCGCAGGTAGACGCCGCTGAGCGCGGTCTGGTTGTCCGGCTTGTGCACGACGCCGTTGCCCGCGACGAGGGCGGGCAGGATGTCCATCGCGGCGAGGGCCAGCGGGTAGTTCCACGGGGTGATCACGCCGACCACGCCCTTGGGGTGCCGGTATTCGGTGACCTTGGTGAGCACCGGCAGCACGCCGAGCCGGCGGCGTGGACGCAGGTAGCCGCGGGAGGCGTGCGCGTAGTGCCGGGCGGTGGCCGCGGCGACGCCGATCTCGTCGAAGGCGTGCAGCCGGGTCTTGCCGGTCTCCACCTGGAGCAGGCTCAGCAGGTGCTCGGTGTTGTCGAGCAGCAGGTCGTGCAGTCGGCGCAGCACCGCGGCGCGCTCCCCGACCGGCCGGGCGGCCCAGGCGGCCTGCGCGTCGCGGGCCTTCTCGAAGGCGTGCCGCACGTCGCCGGGGCCGGACTGCGGCAGCTCCACGATCGTCTCCCCGGTCAGCGGCGAGACGATCTCGACGACCTGCGGGTTCGAGCCGACCGTGAGCTGGTCGACGAGCCGCGCGACGAACTCGCGGGGCAGGTAGGGCCGGATGGTCTCGAGCCGGTCGGCCGGTGCCGGTGCCGGGGTCGTGGTCGTGGGCTGCGCCTGAGCGGCCTCGGGAGCGTTCGTGGTGTCGCCAGCGGTCATAACCCAAAGACTAGGCCGGGGCAGCGGCTCGGGGAAACCACGTCAGCCGCCGAAGACCGGGGACGGGACGCAAAACTCAGGTCAAGACCCGTCGATCGGCTCCGGCTCAGACCACCGAGAGCGGCAGCAGCTTCTTCCCGGTCGGGCCGACCTGGATCTCGGTGCCCATCTGCGGGCAGACGCCGCAGTCGAAGCACGGGGTCCACCGGCAGTCGTCCACCTCGGTCTCGCGCAGCGCGTCCTGCCAGTCCTCCCAGAGCCAGTCCCGGTCCAGGCCCGAATCCAGGTGGTCCCAGGGCAGCGTCTCGATCTGGTCGCGCTCGCGGACCGTGTACCAGGCCACGTCCACCGGCTCGTCCTTCAACCCGCGCTCGGCCGCGGCCATCCAGCGGTCGTAGGAGAAGTACTCGGTCCAGCCGTCGAAACGGCCGCCGTCCTCCCAGACCGCGCGGATGACCTTGCCGACGCGCCGGTCGCCGCGGGAGAGCAGGCCCTCGACGATGCCGGGCTTGCCGTCGTGGTAGCGGAAGCCGATGGCCCGGCCGTACTGCTTGTCGGCGCGGATCACGTCGCGCAGTTTGCGCAGGCGGTCATCCGTGGTCGCCGCATCAAGCTGTGCACACCACTGGAACGGGGTGTGCGGCTTAGGGACAAAGCCGCCGATGGAGACGGTGCAGCGGATGTCCCGGGAGCCGGTGGCCTCGCGGCCCGCCTTGATGACGTTGCGCGCCATCTCGGCGATCTGCAGCACGTCCTCGTCGGTCTCGGTGGGCAGGCCGCACATGAAGTACAGCTTCACCTGCCGCCAGCCGGCCGAGTAGGCGGCCGTGACCGTGCGGATCAGGTCCTCCTCGGACACCATCTTGTTGATGACCTTGCGGATCCGCTCGGAGCCGCCCTCCGGCGCGAAGGTCAGGCCGGACCGGCGGCCGTTGCGGGACAGCTCGTTGGCCAGGTCGATGTTGAACGCGTCGACGCGGGTCGAGGGCAGCGAGAGCGAGGTCTGCGTCCCCTCGTAGCGGTCGGCGAGGCCCTTGGCGACCTCGGCGATCTCGGAGTGGTCGGCGGAGGAGAGCGAGAGCAGCCCGACCTCCTCGTAGCCGGTGGCCTCGAGGCCCGCCTTGACCATGTCGCCGATGCCGGTGATCGAGCGCTCGCGCACCGGCCGGGTGATCATGCCGGCCTGGCAGAAGCGGCAGCCGCGGGTGCAGCCGCGGAAGATCTCCACGCTCATCCGCTCGTGCACGGTCTCGGCGAGCGGGACGAGCGGCTTCTTCGGGTAGGGCCACTCGTCGAGGTCCATCACCGTGTGCTTGGCCACTTGCCACGGCACGCCCGAACGGTTCGGCGCGACCCGCTGGATCCGGCCGTCGGCCAGGTATTCGACGTCGTAGAAGCGCGGCACGTACACGCCGCCGGTCGCCGCGAGCCGCAGCAGCAGCCCGTCCCGCCCGCCCGGACGGCCCTCGTTCTTCCACGCGCGCACGATGTCGGTGATCGCGAGCACCGCCTGCTCGCCGTCCCCGATCACGGCCGCGTCGATGAAGTCGGCGATCGGCTCCGGATTGAACGCCGCGTGCCCGCCCGCGATCACGACCGGGTGCGTCATGTCCCGGTCGGCCGCCGACAGCGGAATCCCGGCGAGGTCGAGCGCGGTCAGCATGTTCGTGTAGCCGAGCTCGGTGGAGAAGGACAGCCCGAACAGGTCGAAGTCCCCGACCGGCCGGTGCGCGTCCACGGTGAACTGCGGCACGCCGTGCGCCCGCAGCTGCTCCTCCATGTCCGGCCACACCGAGTAGGTGCGCTCGGCCAGCACGCCCTCGCGCTCGTTGAGGACCTCGTAGAGGATCATGACACCCTGGTTGGGCAGCCCGACCTCGTACGCGTCCGGGTACATCAGCGCCCAGCGCACGTCGCAGGCATCCCAGTCCTTGACCGTCGAGTTGAGCTCGCCCCCCACGTACTGGATCGGCTTCTTGACGCCGGGCAGCAGGGGTTCGAGTTCGGGCCAGACGGACCGGCCGGTGATCCGGTCGAAGGTCGGTGCGCTCATGGGTCCAAGGGTAGCCGCCTTGCGTGGGGGCTCGGACAAGATGCAGGTCAACCGGTGGTCGAGCGACTCGGGTCAGTTCTTGAAGTTGTACACCTCGGCATGGGTGCCGATGGCCTCCCAGATGATGTGGATCTCGCCGGGTGTGACCTCGTCCCCGAAACGGAACAGCGCGCGGCCGTCCTTGGCCCAGGTGAGCGACCAGATCTCGGTGTTGACGAGCTTGTGTACGCGCAACTCCGGGCTGAAACCGCCACCGGCCTTCAGGTCCGCGATGAACACTGCCAACGCGCGACGGAACGCCGCCTTCTGTGCCGCGTCGAGCTTGCCGAAATGCCGCTGGAACGCCGCCAGGGCCTCGTACGTCGGCATCTAGTCGTCACCCAGGGATGCCAGGAACTCCTCTTCGGAGGCGAACCGCGTGCTGTGGCCCGCCAGCCGGTCCGCCTCAGCCTCGGCGACCCTCGCCTGCCACTCCGCGGTCCAGAACCAGGCCTGGTCGGCGGGAATCGACAACGCGGGGGTCAACACGATCCGCCCCTGCTCCTCGGTGACGATGAACTCGTCTCCCTCGGCCAAGTGCATCCGATCGGCGATCTCCCGTGGCACCGTCAGGATGTTCTTCTTGCGCAGGATCGTCTTGGCCGCTCGCTGCTTGTGCTTGGTCCGCATGGCGCACCCCTCCACCTGGACGACTTTCGTCCTAGCGTACCAGTCGGCTGATCAGCAGCCCATACCTACGCGTCTCTCAGCGCGCGGTCGACCGCAGCCGGACGTTCTCCAGCAGGCCGATCGCGATGAAGTTGGCGAACATCGAGGAGCCACCGTAGGAGACGAAGGGCAGCGGGATGCCGGCCACCGGCATGATGCCCATGGTCATGCCGACGTTCTCGAACATCTGGAAGGCGAACCAGCAGACGATGCCGCTCGCGAGCAGCATCGGGAAGGTCTCGGTGGCCTGGCGGGCGATGACGCAGCCGCGCCACAGGACCACGGCGAACAGGCCGAGGACGGCCAGGCCGCCGACGAGGCCCAGTTCCTCGCCGATGACGGTGAAGACGAAGTCGGTCTGCTGCTCGGGCACGAACTGGCCGTTGGTCTGGGTGCCCTGGAACAGGCCCTGGCCGAACACGCCTCCCGCGCCGATCGCCAGGCGCGCCTGGTGGGTGTTGTAGCCGACGCCCTGCGGGTCGAGGTTGGGGTCGGCGAAGGCGGCGAAGCGGTTGATCTGGTGCTGCGCGAGCAGGTGCAGCTTGATCGCCGCGAAGGTGCCGAGGCCGCCGACGATGCCGAGCAGCGCGAGTCGGCGCAGGCGCACGCCGGAGATCACCACCATGCCGGCCGTGATCGCCACGACGACCATGGTGCTGCCGAGGTCCGGCAGCAGGCTGATGACGCCCATCGGCACGGCGGCGGCGAGCAGCGCGAAGGTGAGTTGGCGTCCGCCGGGTCGCGCCTCGTCGATCCGCCGGTCCTCGATCTGCGCGAGCATGCCTCTGCTGCGGCGCACGGCCGGGCGGTAGGCGAGGATCATCGCCAGCGCCATCACGACGCCGAGCTTGGCGAACTCGGCGGGCTGGATGGAGAAGCCGCCGCCGAGCTCGATCCAGGAGCGCGCGCCGTTGACGACGGTGCCGAGCGGGGAGAGCACGGCGAGCAGACCCAGGAACGAGAGCACGTAGACGATCGGGGTCAGCGCGCGCAGCCGCTTGTGGTCGAGCGCGGTGACGCCGATGGCGAGCGTGATGCCGACGAGCGCGTTGAGCGCGTGCCGCTTGAGGAAGTACTGCGGGTCGCCGCCGGTCAGCTCGGTGCGGTCGCGGGTGGCCGACCAGACCATGACCGCGCCGACGACCGCCAGCGCCACCGCCGCGCCGAACAGCGGCCAGTCGAAGCGCCGCAGCACGCCGCCCTCGCGGACCGCCGCGCGTCCCCGGGAGTCCGCGGGCCGGACCGGGGGAAGTCCCGCCGTCTCGCCGATGATCATGCGGCAACCCTTCGTTCGGACTCGGATGACGCCGCGTCGGCCGCTCGTTCGGACCCAGTTGACGCCGCGTCGGCCGCCGAATGGCGGATGATCATCGCTTGGTCCTCGTGCCGTCGAAGCCCGCGGGCGCCTCGCGCGGGGCCGGGGGCGGCGGGGCGACCGGCGGCCACTGCTGCGGGTACGGGAAGCTCACCGGGAGCAGCCCGTCCGCCGAGATCACCGGCAGGTTCGCCGGGGGCGCGGGCAGCAGCGCGTCGTTCGTCAGCGCCGCGCCGCCTTGCACGCCGAACATGGCCTCCTCGATCTTCTCCACCGCCGGGCCCGAGACCTGCGCGCCCTGGCCGCCCTGCGGGATCATCATCACGACCGCGTACTGCGGGTGGTTCGCCGGCACGACCGAGGCGAACACGGACGTCGGGTTCTGGCCGTACACGTCCGCGGTACCGGTCTTCGCGCCGACCGGGATCGTGTTCTGCGGCCACGCGCCGTAGACCCCGGACGCCGTGCCGACCTGGGCCACGCCCTCCAGCGCGCTCACGATGAAGTCGCGGGTGGACGTGGAGATCGGCACGTGGTTGACGATCTTCGGCTGGTAGGTGGAGACGGTCTTGCCGCCCGGCGCCATCACCGCCTGGAGCAGGTGCGGCTGGTAGAGCGTGCCGCCGTTGGCGATCGTCGCGTAGACGCGGGCCAGCTGAAGCGGCGTCACCTCGACGCCGCCCTGGCCGATCGCCTCGAGCACCGCGTCACCGCCGCGAAACTGCCAACCATCCAGGCAGTTCTCGTACGCGATCTCCTTGAGGTACGCCGCGCGCGCCGGGTCGGTGGCCGCGACGTCCGGGTAGCCGTCCTTGCCGTGCTCGCACCAGTCGGCCTTGTTCGCCTGCCAGGAGGCCAGCTTCTCGGCCCGCGTCTGGATCAGGCCCGGCGCCTCGCCCGGCAGGTCGATCCCGGTGTCGCTGCCGAGCCCGTAGTCCAGCGACATGGCCTGCACCGGGTCGGCCGGATGCGCGACGGGGTTGTTGCCGCCGTCGCGCAGCCACATGTCGTAGGCGATCCGGTAGAACACGGTGTCGCAGGAGACTTCGATGGCCTGCTTGAGCGAGATCGGCCCGTAGGCCTCGCCCTCGAAGTTGTGGAAGTCCTGGCTGCCGATGGCGAAGTCGGTGGAGCAGTCGTAGGTGCCGTCCGTGGAGAAGCCGTCCTGGAGCGCCGCCGAGGTCGTCACGGCCTTGAACGTCGAGCCGGGCGGGTATTCGCCCTGGTAGCCGCGGTCCAGCAGCGGGGTCCCCGCACTGGTGCTGGTCAGCTGCGCGTACACCTGCGGGCTGATGCCGCCGGTCCACACGTTCGGGTCGTACGTCGGGTAGCTGGCCATCGCGACCACGCCGCCGGTGTTGACGTTGAGCACGACCACGGCGCCCGAGTTGGCCTTGCCGTAGCTGTCCGTGTTCGTGTCCCAGACCGAGTGCGTGGACTGGATCGCGGCGGCGAGCTGCTGTTCGGCGATCGCCTGGACGTGCGCGTCGATGGTGGTGACGATGTCGTCGCCGGGCACCGGGTCGGTCTGCGAGACGGTGCGCACCGCGCGGCCCAGGTTGTCCACCGCGACCTCGGCGACGCCCGAGCGGCCGCGCAGGATCGAGTCGTACTCCTCCTCGAGCCCGGAGCGCCCGACCATGTCGGTGGGCTGGAAGTCGTTGCCCGGCTTGGCCAGTTCGGCCGGGGTCACCGGGGAGAGGTAGCCGAGCATCTGCGCGGCGTTGGCGCCGAAGGGGGCCGGGTACGTGCGCACGGCGGTGGCCTGCGCGGTGATGCCCGGGAACTTGTCGTGGTCCTCGAGGATCTCCAGGCCGATCGCGGTCGGCACGTCCACGGCCACCGGCACCGGCTGGTAGGGCGAGCCGGCCCAGCAGGGCTGGCTGACGGTCGCGGAGCACAGCCGGAGCTTCTGCGCGATCTGCGGTTCGGGCTGGCCGAGCAGCGCGGCGAGCCGGCCGAGCACCGCCTTTCCGCCGCCCGGCTGCGCTTCCAGGGTGCTGAGATCGGCGGTGACCTCGAGCGTGGTGCGGTTCTCGACGAGCGGGTGCCCCTGGTCGTCGAGGATGTCGCCGCGCACGGCCGCGGTGGAGACGGAGCGCAGGTCGTTGGCGGCCGCGGCGGCCTGGAACTCGGGCCCGGAGCGCACCTGCAGGTACCAGAGCCGGCCGCCGAGCGTGGCCAGCAGCGCGAGCACCAGGACCTGGACCACGCCGAGGCGGGCGCGGGCGCCCTCGAGTCGTTGGGGGCGGTGCATGGGAGAACTCCCGGGGATTGGTACGAGAAGTCTTATCGGGCTGCGATCTACTGAGCGGCGGTACGCACGGAAGCGGGCTCGCCTATCGCGTTGCCGACCGGGGCGAGCAGCAGCGTCCGGCGGCCGTCGGCGCGGCGGGCCAGCGCGGACAGGCCGGGCAGCACGAACGGGGTGGCCACCATCGTGTAGAGCCCGCAGGCCACGACACCGCCCGCGAGGCCCGCGCTGCTGAGCGTGCCGCCCTCCCCCAGCAGCGTGCCGAGCACGGCGTTGCCGAGCGTCGCGGCGCCCGCGTAGATCCCGGCGAGCAGGCTGGTGCGCAGCGCGGAGCGGCGGGCCTCGGCGGCGGTGCGGCCGGCCAGCGCGCCGACGAGGGTGAGCACGATCGCGTGCCGTCCGGCCGCGGTGACCGAGGGCGGGGCGAGGTCGACGGCGAGCCCGGCCAGGAAGCCGGTGACCGCGCCGAGGCCCGGCCCCCAGGCGGCCGAGAGCGCGAGGACCGCGAGCAGCACCAGGTCGGGTTCGGCGTACGGCAGGTGCAGCTGGGGCAGGACGCTGACCTGCAGTGCCAGGGCCACGGTGACGGCCGCCGAGGCGACCAGCAGTCGGAGCAGCGGGCGCATCAGTGACCTCCAGGCAGCATCGCGTCGCGCGGATCGGTGCGCACCGGCTGCACGACGATCCCGACCGTGTCCACGGCTGTCTCGTCCACGTACGTCTTGACCAGCGCGGTCCGGGTCAGCTGGCCCGGCGTGGCGAGCACCTGGCTGATCGTGCCGACCGGCACGCCGGGGACGCTGGTCGAGGCGTCGGCCGTGCCGAGCGTGAGCACGGGCTGACCCACCGCCAGTTTCAGCTGCGGGTCGAAGAACTGGACCCGCAGCGTGTCCGGGTCCTGCCCGACCGCGGTGCCGATCGGACCCGCGCCGGCCAGGCGCACGCCGATCACCGAGTCCGGGTCGACGGCCAGCAGCACGGTGGACGTGCTCGGCCCGACGCTCGCGATCCGCCCGACGAGCCCGGCGCCGGTCAGCACGGTCTGGTCCACGGCCACTCCGTCGCGGCTGCCCGCGTCGAGCGTCGCCGACCAGCTGCCGTCCTGCGTCGGGGCGAGGGCGACCAGCTGCGCGGGAACGGTGGCGAGCCCGCCGAGCGCGGTGACCTTCTCCAGCGAGTCCAGCTGCGCGGCCTGCGCACGGTCCTGCGAGGTGGTCTCGACCTGGCCCTTGAGCGCGGCGACCTGCGCCTGCAGGCTATTGATCCGCGCCGCGTCGCCCGCCGAGTGCCCCCAGCCGTCGAAGAGCGAGCCGACGCCCCGGGTGGCCGCGTCGGCGCCCCGCTCGACCGGCCCGAAGACGCTCGCGGCCACCGTCCTGGCCTTGTCCAGCGGCCCCTGCGCGCCCGGCTTGCCGCCCTGCGCGTCCACGGTGATCAGGATGAATCCGACCAGCAACAGCAGGCCGAGGCCGAGCCGGGTCCGGCGGGTGTCTCGCATGTATCAAGGTCCTCTATCGACGCGGGCTCGTCGGTGTTTCGGTCGACGGTTCTAACGACGGGCGCCGGCTCCGAGCACGGGCTGCAGCGCGTCGAAGTCCTCCACGCAGCGCCCCGAGCCGAGCACCACCGAGTCCAGCGGGTTCTCCGCGACCAGCACCGGCATCCCGGTCTCCCGGCGCAGCCGCTGGTCGAGGCCGCGCAGCAGCGCTCCGCCGCCGGTCAGCACGATGCCGCGGTCCATGATGTCGCCGGACAGCTCGGGCGGGCACTTGTCCAGCGTGTCGCGCACGGCGTCGATGATCTGCGTCACCGGCTCCTCCATCGCGCGGCGGATCTCAGTCGAAGTCAGAACAATGATCTTCGGCAGGCCGGAGACCAGGTCGCGGCCGCGCACCTCGGCGTGCAGCTCGCTGTCGGTCTCGTCGGCCGAGCCGATGGCCAGCTTGATCTCCTCGGCGGTGCGCTCGCCGAGCAGGATCGAGTACTCCTTCTTGGCGTACTGGATGATCGCGTTGTCCAGCTCGTCCCCGGCGACCCGCACCGAGTTGGCGGTGACGATGCCCGCGTAGGAGATGACCGCGACCTCGGTGGTGCCGCCGCCGATGTCGACGACCATGTTGCCGGTCGCCTCCTGGATCGGCAGGCCGACGCCGATCGCCGCGGCCATCGGCTCCTCGATCAGGTGCACCTGCCGGGCGCCGGCCGCGTCCGCCGCGTCCTCGACCGCGCGCCGCTCCACCCCGGTGATCCCGCTGGGCACGCAGATGACGACGCGCGGCTGGGCGAGCAGCCGGCGCGGGTGGACCTTGCGGATGAAGTAGCGCAGCATCCGCTCGGCGATCTCGAAGTCGGCGATGACCCCGTCCTTGAGCGGGCGGATCGCGACGATGTTGCCGGGTGTGCGCCCCATCATCTTCTTCGCCTCCGCGCCCACCGCCAGCACCGCGCCGTTGTGGGTGTTGACCGCGACGACGGACGGCTCGTTGAGCACGATCCCCCGCCCCCGGACGTACACCAGAGTGTTTGCGGTACCGAGGTCTACCGCGATGTCCCGGCCGACGACCGACATGCCCATGTGTGCATTTACCTTCCGCGAGAGCGCGACTGGCCTGCCGCGGCGGCGCGGCGCAATCACTCCGGGCGAAGGGAAGTTGACGCCGAGTGAGGGTTCCCGCCGATCCTAACCACAAGCACGGCCGTGTTCCGTGACGGTTGGGGTGGTTCCCGCCTGGCGTGTCGGAAGAAACGACCGTTCGCCTGCACGAGTGAACGGAAATGACACCGTGTCGCGTGCCGCCGGGCGTGTCGCGGCCGGCTAGCCCTCGGTGCGATAGTTCCGGTAGGTCGGCACCAGCACCGCGACCAGACCCATCCCGATCACCACCAGGACTCCGCCGCAGACGATCGCCGTTCGAGTGCCGAGCGCGGCGCCGGCCACGCCGTGCAGCAGGTCGGCCAGCCGCGGACCGCCCGCGACGACGACGGTGAACACGCCCTGCATCCGTCCCCTGAGCTCGTCGGTGACGACGGTCTGCAGAATGGACTGACGGAACACCATCGACATCAGGTCGGCCGCGCCGCCGAGCGCGAGGAACGTGGCGGCCAGCGTGACGTTCCCGGAAAGACCGAAGCCGATGATCGCCAGGCCCCAGCAGGTGACCGCGATGATCGTCATCAGCCCGTGCCGCCTGAGCCGGGAGAACGAGCCGGAGAGCAGTCCTCCGACGACGGAGCCGAGCGGGATCGCGGCGTAGAGCCAGCCGAGCGCGAGATGGTTGCCCGCGAAGGTGGTGTCGGCGAGTTGCGGGAAGAGCGCGCGCGGCATGCCGAAGATCATCGCGATCAGGTCGACGCCGAAGGACCAGGCCAGCAGCACGTTCGAGACTCCGGCGCGGAAGCCCTCGACCACGTGCCCGATCCCGGCGCGGCGCGGCGCGTGCTCGAGCGGCGGCAGCGCGGGCAGCCGGAGCACGGCCCAGAGCGTGACGGTGAGCCCGCAGGCGTCGATGAGGTAGAGCGTGGAGAGCCCGGTGATCGGGATCAGCGCGCCGCCGATCATCGGCCCGATGAGCCCGCCGACGGACATGACGGTGCCGCCCAGCGCGTTGGCCGCGGGCAGTTCCTCGGCGGGCACCAGCCGCGGGATCGTCGCGGAGCGGGCCGGGCTGTTCATGCCGAACATGCCCTGTTGGACCATCAGCAGGACGATCAGCAGCGCGACGGAGTCGACGTGCAGGGCGGCCTGCACCCAGAGCGCGAGCGAGGAGACCGCCACGCCTATGTTCGTCAGGATCATCAGCGTGCGCCGGTCCATGGTGTCGGACACGGCGCCGCCCCAGAGCCCGAACACGATCAGCGGGACCAGCCCGCAGAAGCTGGCGATGCCGACCCAGCCGGACGAATGCGTCAACTGGTAGATCTGGAAGGGCACGGCCACGGCCGTCATCTGGCTGCCCATGGCCGTCACGACGCTGGAGGTCCACAGGCGCCGGTAGGGCGCGTGCCGCAGCGGCCGGGTGTCGACCGCGAGCCGCTTGAACCAGCCGCGACGGGGTATCTCCGTGTCCTCGGGTGCGGATGAGGGCTCAGCGGAGGTCACGGGAGACACGGTATGGGATCCTACCGTGAACTGGACCTTACGCATATGCGGCGAATCACACACATCCGCAGTTCACCGTGAGTGGCTAGCGTGTCCGGCATGAGTATCGGCGTGGAAGTGATACCGGAGCCGGGGGAAGACCCGGATGAGGAATTCAGTCAGGCGTACGTCGACGAAGTGGAGCTCGGGCGCGCGCTGCGGATCGGCGGCGTTCGCAATGCCCGCGACGTCGGCGGCCTGGTCGGGGGGCTCGGCAGGATCCGAACCGGCCGCCTCGTGCGCGCGGCCTGCCTCAACCAGCTGACGGCCGAGGGCGCCAAGACCCTCGCCGACCTCGGCCTGAAGACCGTCATCGACCTGCGTACACCGCTCGAGTGCGAGGAGCAGCCGAACCGCTTGGCCGGCGTGCCCGGTCTCGGATCCGTGGTCGAAGTGCACGTCGAGCTGCTCAAGACGCTGGCCGGCCTGCCGACCACGTCCGAGGGCCTGTACCGGCACCTCGTGGACACGTGCGGACCCGGCATCGTCGAAGTACTCGAATATCTCGCCCGGCCCGGAGCCCTGCCTGCGCTCGTGCACTGCCTCGTCGGCAAGGACCGCACGGGACTGGTCGTCGCGCTGCTGCTGGAACTCTTGGGCGTGCCGAGGGACGTCATCTTCGCTGATTACGTGGCGAGCAACGCAGGTCTCGGCAGCCTCGGGCGTACGCCGGTGTACGTCGAGGTGCTGAAGCCGACGCTGGAGGGCCTGGACGAGCGGTACGGCAGCACCCGCGGCTACCTCGACGCGCACGGGCTCACGGAAGAGACGGTCGTCGCGCTGCGGGACGCTCTGATCGAGCGATGATCGACGGCGTGCTCAATGTCCGAGATCTGGGCGGGCACAGAGCGTACGGCCAGGAGATCCGTCGAGGCCTGATTCTTCGCACGGCGGCCCTGGACAAGCTGACGGAGCAGGGCGCGGCGAGCCTGGCGGAGCTGGGCCTGCGTACAGTCATCGACCTGCGTACGGCCGAGGAGCGGGACGCCGACCCGAACGCGGTGGCGGAATATCCGCAGCTGGAGGGCGTGCGGCAGATACCCCTCCCGCTCGTCGAGGACTTCGAGGGCATGCCCGACTCGGCGATCGGCAGCTACCTCTTCATGCTCGAACGAAGCGGCGGATCCCTCGTCACCGCGATCAGGCTGCTCGCCGAACCCGAAGCGCTCCCGGCGATCGTGCACTGCGCGGCCGGCAAGGACCGCACGGGCCTGGTGATCGCGCTGCTGCTCGGTTGGCTCGGCGTGGACTACGCCGTGATCGAGGCGGACTATCTCGCCAGCAACGAAGGACTGGGCGAGACCCTGCGCTACCCGGCGAAACCGGAGGCCCTGGCGGCGGTATTCGACGGCGTTCGGGAGCGTTACGAAAGCATCGAGGAGTTCTTCGAGGAACACGGGTTCCGCGAGACAGAGCGCGTCGCGCTGCGTCGCACGCTGCTCAAGTACGACTTCGATCCGGACCGCTAGCTCTTCCGGCCGGTGAACGCCAGCGACGTCCCCAGCCCGATCATGGTCAGGCCGCCCGCGCCGCCGACGAGTTCGAGGCGGCGCGGCGACTTGGCGAACCAGTCGCGGGCCGTGCCGGCGGCGAAGCCCCAGATGCTGTCGGAGACCAGGGCGATGGTCGCCGCGATCAGGGCGAGCAGCGCCATCTGCAGCGGGACGTGGCCGGCGACGCGGTTGATGAACTGCGGGAGGATCGCGCCGAAGAGGATCGCGGCCTTCGGGTTCGCGAAGCCGACCACGAAGCCGTCGCGGATGGTGCGCCAGACCGTGAGGCCCTCGCCCTCGCCGAGCGCGGCGTCCATCGCGTCGCGCAGCCTGCGGCGGTGCCGGAACGCGGTGACGCCGAGGTAGACCAGGTACGCGGCGCCCGCGAGCTTGAGGATCGTGAAGACCAGGACCGAGCGCTCGACGAGCGTGCCGAGGCCGACCGCCACCAGCAGCGCCTGGGCGTACATCCCGCTCGTGTTGCCGAGGACCGTGATCACGGCGGTGCGCCTGCCGTAGGTCAGCGCCCTACTGATCGTGAACAGCACGCTCGGACCCGGCACGACGATGATGACCGCCGCCAACGCCGCGAACGTGAACAACCTGTCGAGAGACACCATGGGCGGAACGTAGTCCGCGTCCGGACTGCGGGCAACGGGATTTCGCGGGATGGGACGGAGCCCGTGCCTTATACTCAAGCCCATGACCCCGGCTGGCATCAGGCTCGTACGCCGCACACACCTGGACCTGGTGCGCTACGTCGGCTGCCTGTGTTGCGCCCCGTCCTCCTGCTGACGCCGCCCCGCCTCCGCGGCCCCGCGTCATCGCGCATCTGAGAGCCCCCGCTCCCGAAAAACCCCGCTAGGCCGCGTCACCCCTAGGCACCCCCGGTGCCGCCGGACCGGCCGACCCCCGCGCATCTTCCCCAGGACGGGTCCATTGTCTGCACAGGCTTCCACCGACGTCGTATCCGTATCCCCCGTCGCCGACCACCAGAACGGCCCGCTCGACGGCCCCTCGCTCGCCGAACTCCTCGAGTTCGCCCGGCAGGCCGCCGCCGATCCGACGCTGCTGGCCCGGCTCGACACGCTCCCCGACGAGCGCACCTGGATCCCGCTGCGCGGTCCGGAGGGCAGCGAGGCCTGGGTGATCGGCTGGCCGCCGGCCGCCGAGACCGGCTGGCACGACCACGGGGGCTCGCGCGGCGCGTTCGTCACCGCCGAGGGCGTGCTGCACGAATCGTCCATCGCGACCCCGCTGCCGACCGCCGGATGGCGCAGTCTCGAACTTCTTCCCGGCGTGGACCGGGAACGCGACCTGTCGGCCGGGATCGGCCGCGCGTTCGGGCCGCACCACGTGCACCACGTGGTGAATCCGAGCGCCACCGAGCATGCGGTCTCCGTACACGTTTATTACCCGCCGTTGCCCCTGATGCGCAGATACAGTCGGCGAGGGCGGGTATTGGGGCTGGAAACCGTCGAGCTGCCGGGGCAGTGGTGACTGCTGCTACCGGAATGGGAACGAAGAGGGGCGTGGACGAGGGCGTGAACCCGCAGACACCCCGCAGCGTCGACGAGATTCTGTCGGAGGCTCGCGGCAGACTGTCCAGGGTGAGTCCGGAGGACGCGTACACGCGGCTGCTTGAGGGCGCGCTGCTGGTCGACATCCGCTATGAATTGTTGCGGAGGCGGGACGGCGTCATCCCCGGCGCCCTGATCGTCGAACGCAACGAGCTGGAGTGGCGGCTCGACCCGCAGTGCGAGTACCGGCTGCCCGAGGCCGCGCACCACGACCTCGACGTGCTGGTGGTGTGCAACGAGGGATACGCCTCCTCCCTCGCCGCGCTCAGCCTGCAGGACCTGGGGCTGCACCGGGCGACCGACGTGATCGGCGGCTTCCAGGCCTGGGCCGCCGCCGGTCTGCCCGTGGACCCAGTCCCTTAACGAGGAGAGCTGTTGATCACCTTCGAGAACGTCTCGAAGAAATACCCGGACGGCACCGTGGCCGTCGCCGGACTGAGCCTCGAGGCTCCCGACGCCGCGATCACCGTGCTCGTCGGGCCCTCGGGCTGCGGTAAAACCACCACGCTGCGGATGACGAACCGGCTGGTCGAGCCGAGCGACGGGCGGATCCTGATCGACGGCGCGGACAGCCGCTCCCGGCCGGTCGCGCAGCTGCGCCGGGGCATCGGCTACGTCATCCAGCACGCTGGCCTGTTCCCGCACCGCACGGTCGCGGAGAACATCGCCACCGTGCCGCGGCTGCTCGGCACCGACCGCCGCGCGGCCCGCAAGCGCGCGCAGGAGCTGATGGAGCTGGTCGGCCTCGACCTCGCCTACGCCGAGCGCTACCCGCACCAGCTCTCCGGCGGCCAGCAGCAGCGCGTCGGGGTGGCCAGGGCGCTGGCCGCGGACCCGGCGATCCTGCTGATGGACGAGCCGTTCTCGGCCGTGGACCCGATCGTGCGCAAGAGCCTGCAGGAGCAGTTCCTGCAGATCCAGGCCGAGGTCGGCAAGACGATCCTGTTCGTCACGCACGACATCGACGAGGCGATCCGGATCGGCGACCGCATCGCCGTGCTGCGCGAGGGCGGCCATCTTGCTCAGTTCGCCACCCCGCGCGAGCTGCTGGAGAAGCCCGCGGACGCCTTCGTCGAGGAGTTCCTCGGCCTCGACCGCGGCATCCGGCGGCTCACCTTCATCCCCAGCAACGGCCTCACGTTGCGCGCGGACGCCCTGGTCAAGCCGGGAGTGGAGCTCAGCGCGGCGCAGCTGGACCTGCCCTGGCTGCTGCGTCTGGACGAGGCGGGCCGGCCGGTCGGCTGGGTCGAACCCACCCGGCCGGAGGAGACGCCGATCCCGATCGGCCACCCGTTCACCGCGCACGACGACTCGCTGCGCGCGGCGCTCGACGCGGCGGTGCTCTGCCCGACCGGCTGGGCGGTGGGCGTGGACGGGGAGGGCCGCGCGGTCGGCGTCGTCAGCCAGGAGGAGATCGCGGCGGCCATCCGCGCGGCGCACCAGGCGACGCTGGAGGACGCCCGATGATCGCGGCGAGCGTCTTCGACCTGCCGAGCTACGTCCAATCGAGCTTCCTCGGCCTCATTGTCACCCAGTTGGAGGTATCGCTGGGGGCGACGCTGGCGGGCCTGGTCATCTCGCTGCCGATCGGCCAGCTCTGCTCGCGGCTGCCGAAGTTCTACCCGCCGGTGCTCGGCCTGGTCACGGTCATCTACTCGATCCCGTCGATCGCGCTGTTCGTGCTGCTGATCGACATCACCGGGGAGACCGAGACCACCGTCTTCATCCCGCTGACCCTGTACACGCTCGCGATCCTGGTGCCGGGCGTCGTCGACGGGATCCGCTCGGTGCCGCCCAACGTCCTCGACGCGGCGAACGGCATGGGCTACGGCCGCGTCCGCCGCTACCTCACCGTCGAACTGCCCATCGCGCTGCCCACCCTGATGGCCGCGGTCCGGGTGGCGGCGGTCTCCTCGCTGAGCCTGATGAGCATCGGCGCCACGATCGGGAACTACGGCGGCTTCGGCGACCTGTTCATCCTCGGGCTGCGCGTCTTCGACAGCAAGCTGATCTGGCTCGGCCTGATCAGCCTGCTGGTCCTGTCCGTGCTCTGCGACCTGCTGCTGCGCTGGGTCCAACGACTGCTCACCCCGTGGGCCCGCACCCTCCGGAGCGTCGGATGAACCTGCTCGGCTACCTGCGCCAGTTCTTCGACGACCCGTCCTACCGCTCCGGTTACGACGGGATCTGGACCCGGATGCTCGAACACTGCGAGTATTCGCTGATCGCACTGGTGATCGCGGCGGCCATCGCGCTGCCGCTGTCGATCCTGTCCGGGCACTCGGGCCGCGGCGACGGGGCGATCTCGATCGTGGCCGTCATCGGCCGCGCGATGCCCAGCCTCGGCCTGCTGGTGCTGCTCGCCGTCGAGCTCCAGATCAGCCTGACGGTGACGATGATCCCGCTGGTGCTGCTCGGCATCCCGCCGATCCTGCTCTACACGCACGCCGGGATCCGGGCCGTGGACCCGGCGGCGGTGGACGCGGCGCGCGGCCTCGGCATGACGCCCTGGCAGACGATCCGGCAGGTCGAGATCCCGGCCGCGCTGCCGCTGATCCTGGCCGGGCTGCGCGGCGCGGCCGTGCAGATCGTGGCCACCGCGACGCTGGCCGCGGTGGTCTCCTTCGGGGGCCTCGGCCGCTACATCATCGACGGTCTCTACCAGTTCGACTACAAGCAGGTGGTCGGCGGGGCGGTGCTGGTCGCCCTGCTCAGCCTGGCCACGCTGCTGGTGTTCTGGATACTCGACCGCCTGCTCGTCTCCCCGGGGCTGCGCGCCCGCTAGGCCCGGTGAGCCAAATCCGGCAAGGCTTCCTCCCCCACCCGCAAAGGAGCACGACCGTGTCACGTAAGACCTTCCTCCGATTCGCCGCCCCCGCGGCCGCTGTGCTGGCCGCGACCGCATTGGCCGGCTGCGGCAGTACCTCGAGTTCGGGCACCAGCCCGCTCGCCGGAAGCGCGGCCACCGGCTCGGTGGTCGTCGGCTCGGACAACTTCGCCGAGTCGATCCTGCTCGCCGACGTCTACGGCCAGGCGCTGGCCGCCAAGGGCATCAAGGTGAGCTACAAGCTCGACATCGGCAGCCGCGAGGTGACGTACAACCTGGTCAAGAGCGGTGCCATCACGCTCAAGCCGGAGTACAACGGCGCGCTGCTCTCCTACCTCGACAGCAGCGCGGCGCAGACCTCGACCAGCGAGGTGGACTCGGCGATCACCGCGCACCTGGCCTCCGGCCTGGAGATCCTCACCCCGTCCAGCGCGCAGGACAACGACACGCTGACGCTCTCCAAGCAGGAGGCGGCGACGTACGGCCTGAGCAAGGGCGCGACCATCTCCGACTTCATCACGAAGCTGGACGGCAAGCCGATCGTCATCGGCGGCTCGCCCGAGTTCCAGACCCGCACCGAGGGCCTGGTCGGCCTCGAGCAGGACTACGGGCTCAAGGCCTCGCAGATCACCTACAAGTCGCTGGATGCCGGTGGCCCGCTCACCGAGAAGGCGCTGACCTCGGGCGACGTGCAGGCGGGCGACCTGTTCACCACCGACCCGACGATCTCGCAGGGCGGGCTGCTCACCCTCGTCGACAACAAGAACATCTTCGGCGTGCAGGACGTGCTGCCGCTGGTGAAGCAGTCGGCGCTGAGCTCGACCGGTGTGGCCGCGCTGAACGCCGTGGACGCGCAGCTGACCAGCGACGTGCTGCTGAAGCTGGACACCGAGGTGCAGGTGCAGAAGGAGGACCCGCTGACGGTCGCGAACGCCTGGCTCAAGAGCGTAGGCCTCAGCAGCTGACGTCGCGGTAGCCCAGTCTCCGTCCCCTGTCCGGCCCCCGTCCAATGGCGCGGGCCGGACAGGGGACAGACGCTTGGATCATGGTCGATACGCGCCCCGGCACCTCCACCACCCCCGGCCTCCCCGGCCCGCTGCAGCAGTTGGCCCGCAACGCCTGGCAGGCCGTACTGCTGATCGGCGTCAGCGCGGTACTGCTCGGCATCCTGGCAATGGCCTGGCCGCACGCGACGCTCGTCGTGATCGGCGTGCTCTTCGGCATCTACCTGCTGGTCAGCGGCGTGATGCAGCTCATCGCCGCCTTCGGCACCCACGCCGAGGCCTCGCTGCGCGTACTGGCCTTCATCAGCGGCGCCCTCTCCATCCTGCTAGGCGCCCTCTGCTTCCGCGGCGCACTCGAGTCGATCCTCCTGCTGGCCATCTGGATCGGCATCGCCTGGCTCTTCCGCGGCATCTCCCAAACCGCCGCCGCGGCCTCCGACCCCGCCATGCCCGCCCGCGGCTGGCAACTCTTCTCCGGCGTCGTCGGCATCCTGGCCGGCATCGTCGTGCTGTCCTCGCCGCTCAGCTCCATCCACATCCTGACCGTCTTCGCGGGCATCTGGCTCATCGTCACCGGCGTGGTGGAAATCGGCACCGCGATCCGCATCCGCAGCTCAGCACGCTGAGTCGCTGGCGGACTGGGTTCCCATGATCAGATAGTCGCCCGCGGCGGACTGCGAAAGCGTGTAGGTCAGATTCCAGTTGGTGCAGGTCTCGTCGGTGTTGCCGGCCGGGCCGTATCCGGCCGCCTGAGTGCTCTGGAACGTCAGCTGCGCCGTGGTGGCCGGGCCGGTGCCGGAGGGCAAGACGCCGAGCAGATCGATCTGGGAATCGGAACTGGTGGATACGGCCTGCTCGAAGCTGGACACCTGCGCCGAGTCGTTCGGGTTCACCACGCCGGACGGGTCGTACTCGGCGACGGATTGGGCGTAGTTCTTGGTGTTGATGCCCTGGAAGTAGGTGTTGAACATGGTCGCCACCTGGGCCGCCCGCGGATCGGGGGCGATGGACTGGTCGATCTGGATGATGCCCACGGCGGCCGGCGCCGTGCTCGCGGGCGCGGTCGTGAGCTCAGTCGTGGGCTCCGTGATCGGACTCTCGTCGACCGGTGGTGCCGCGTCCGTGTAGCCCGAGTCGGTCTCCGGCGCCGAACCGGCGCTCACGGCCGAGTTCTGCCGGCTGTCGCGCACGGCGTGGTCGATGCCGATGCCTCCGGCGATCAGTCCCGCCAGGACGGCCGCGGCGGCGAGCGTCGCGCCGAACGCGCGCAGGCCGACGTTGCCGCCGGACCGGGTCGAACCGACGCCGCGCGGCTGCGGGGACGCGAGCGCGGCGGCCTGCAGCGGACCGGGAGCGAACGCACCGGCCGCACCCGCCGCGTTGACCGGCGGCCCGGTGAACGTGGCGGTGCTCGCCGCCGAGCTCACCGGCACGGTCGGCAGCGACTGCGCCACGGAATAGAGCGATTCGAGCCATTCCACCGGTAGCGGACGTCCGGCGGGATCCGGCTCGAGACTTCGCCTCGCCAGATCGCCGAGGTCCGCCGAAACCGCCTCGAGCGCCCGGGGGTCGCGCGAGTTCTGATTCCGGTCGAACAGCCGGACCGCCAGCAGCCCCAGCTTGAAGACGTCGCCGCGCGGGGTCGCCAGTTCCTCGCCCCGCGGCAGCTCCCAGTCGGGCGTCTCCACCTGGGGCAGCACGCTGCCGCCCGCGACCCGCATCGCATCGCAGTCGATAAAGAAGCAGGCGGGCCGATTCCCGGTGTGAAACAGCAGGTTCTTCGGGGACAGGTCGCCGACCGCGATACCCAGTCGATGCATGCGGTGCAGCGATCCGGCGAGGAAGGCGAGCAGCATCAGCCTGTCGTGGTCGGAGACCCGAAGGCCGATGTCGGCCATGTACGTCTCATCGTTGAACAGGAACTCGAAGGCGCACAGTTTCGGCTTGCCCTGCGTCGTGGCACTGAGCGAGAGCGGGGTGAAGAAGAAGTCCGCCGGCACCGCGCGCATCACGAAGCCGCAGATCCGGCCGCCCTCCTCCACCAGGGCCACCGGCCACGCGCTGTTGTCCCGAAGCCAGGCGGCGTCCGCCGTCGCGAATCCGGGCAGCGCTTCCACCACCTGTTCCAGGGCGCCGAGATCCGCGGCGGCCAGCACGGACGGCTTGTACTGCTTGTACACGGCGTCCCAGCGGTGGTCGATCCGCAGATTCCGCACGAAGTGGACGGTGCCCTGGCCGCCCCGGCCGAGTACGTCGCCGAGGCTCAGATCGGCAAGCCGCAGCGGTGTCATGCCGGACTCCCCGGTGCCTGCGGGCGCGGCCAGAGCGCCAGCAGGGTCCTGTCATCGTCGAAGAGCTCCCTGGAGAAGTCGAGCAGGTGGGCCAGGCCCAAGGCCGGCGGCGGCCCGGCGAGCAGATGGCGGCGGAACAACTCGCCCACCAGCCCGTCGCCGTCGCCGAGCGGGTCGCCGAATCCATCCGTCCCGACGAGCAGCACCTGCCCCGGACCGAAGTGCGACTGGGTGACGGCGACCGGCTCCGGGGGACGACGCGGCAGCGGGGAGACCGCGTTCGAGACCACGACGTCCTGCGAGTCGTGCTTCGAGGTCAGCACCGGGCGGTACCCCTCCGCGTCGAGAATCCACGCCCCGGAGTCCCCGATCTGAACGAGCGTCAGGCACAGGCCCTTGTCCGTCGGCCACACGGTCCCCGCCACCAGCGTCGTGGCGAGCAGCCGCTCGATCTGAGAAGGATCCGCGTCCGGGACGTTGAGCAGCCGCGACCCCTCGGCGAGCAGAACCCGGATCGTGGAGTCGACGGCCTCCTGCCAGTCCAGCTTCTGCCTGGCTGCCAGCTGGCGGAAGATGCTCGCGACCGTCTCTCGGCAGGCGAGCATGGCGCCGAGCTCCGCTCGCGGCGCGCTCGACACCCCGTCGGCCACGGCGAAGACGAGCACCCCCGTGTTCGCGTGGAAGGCAGCCTCGACAGCGTCCTGCCGCGGCTTGCCGTTATGCCGGTGCAGATAGCCGCGGACCGACGCCGAGCGCAGGGTCAGTTCGGGGGTGCTCCAGCCGTCGAACTCGGTGTCCGCGCGGTTGACCCCCGTCCAGATCGGCGCTTTGGGCTCGAACTCGCTGATCGCCGTGTCCACCACGATGGGCGACCAGTCCCTGATCGCGGGCGCCGCGTGCCGCGGCTGCCGCGCCGGGCCGTCGACCGGCCCGAGCGGAACCTGCTGTCTAATCGGTTCCGGGGTGTCCGGCCGCGCCCCCGCGGAAGCGAGATCCGGCCGCTGCTGATCCAGGGGTTGCTCCTCGGGCGCGACGAGGGGCGCGACGCGCTCCCCACCGGGATCTCCGGGCCGGGGCAGCGGAGTCCAGAGATCGCCCGCGGCATCTTGCTCGCTGCTCCTCCACCAAGGCATGCCGCAGCTCACACGAAGTCGATCGCCATCCGGACGACGTCCGGATCGGGCCGTTCGATCACGACCTCGGGGACTCCGCTGGCGATGGCCCGGCCGGACTGGACGACGCTCGAGGTCAGCGTCTCGAAGAACTGCTTGATCGCCTCGCCCAGGTTCACCCCGGGAACCGCCATGAAGGCGAAGTCCGACCGGGTGGCCACGGCCAGGATCGTGCCGGCCAGCGCCTGGCCGAGGCCGAACGCGATGACGTTCGGCGCGACCTTGGTGCGTGCCTTGTCGACGAGTTGGCTGTGCGGGATCTGCCACGAGCCCTCGCCGTCGGTCGGCTGACCGTCGCTCAGGAAGAACACCGTCGGCCGGTGCACCTGGTAGCCCTCGCCCTTGAGGTGCTCGACGTCGCCCGGAATCCGGGTGAGCAGGTCCTGGAACGCGGCGACGTAGCTGGTCCCGCCGCGAATGGTGACGCGCGGCAACTCGCGCTCGGTGCGCACGTCGGTCAGCGCCATCCGGACCGCCACGTCGTCGGAGAAGCCGAGCACCGCGATGCGCACCTTGGCCGCGGTCATCGGTTCGGTGCGCAGCGACTCGTGCAGCGAGGCCAGCCCCTCGTTGAGATCCTTCTCCAGGGACCTCATCGACAGCGACTCGTCCGCCACGATGTAGACGGGCAGTAGTACGCCCCTGTTATCAGCCATCAGCCGGTGCCCCTTGTCATGGTCTCAGTGGTACGGCGGAAGCCCCGCCGGCTGTCGCGTCGGGTGAATCCGTCGAAATCCAGAGCCATGTTCGAGCGATGAGTCGCGTCCTCGGCGGCCATCGTCCCCTCCCCAGGTCAGAAACGCCCTCCGTAGCCAGAGTCCAGAGTCCGGGTGGCGACCGCGTCGCATTTTTGAAAGCCGAATCCCTATGGCAATCGGATCGTTACCTACCGTGCTCGCCGATTCCGCTGAGCGCCGGCACGACGGTGCTCGGCCGCGAGTGGGGGTTCTACCAGGGGTTTCACAGGGCTCTGAGCGTGCGGCGGCGCGTCGGTCGGCTCGTGGAGCGCGTCTTCGCGTGCGTACAAGCTTGCGTAAAACTCCCGGCAAGACCTGGCCAACACCCCGTCAGCGAACCCCCGATACACCGGGTCGAAGGCCTTCCCACCAGCGCGTTAACCGACGAGAAGATTCCGTCGAACGCGCTGAACCGACGGCGGGCCCGCTCCGTGCTTAGCGGGCAAGCACGCCGGACCGATCGGTCTGGTGTTCGAGCCTCGCCACCACGGATGGACGTGATGTGCTCGTGCGACATCCCGTTTCCCGCCCGCGCGACCTGACCCTCGTGGTCGCAGTCGCGGTTGCGGCCGCAGTACCCCTGCTCGCGGCGGGCCCCGCCGCCGCGGGCGCCGGCTTCGGCCAGCTGATCGTGAATCCGGGCACGGTCGCGCCAGGACAGAGTGTCAGCATCCTGGGCACCTGCCCGGTCAACGGAGTGCGGTTGACCGGCGTCTATTCCTCCGCCTTCGTCGGCGGATCGGCGTCGATCGCGAAGACCCAGATCAACTTCACCGGGTCCGCGACGATCTCCCGGTCTGCCTCCGGGTCGTACACGGTCAGCGCCGCCTGCGGACCAGGCAGCCCGTCGGTCACCATCACCGTCTCAGGTACCCGCGTGGTGACCGAATCCCCCGCGCCGACGACGGCTCCAGCGAGCCCGAGCACCGCTTCGTCGCACACGTACACGTACTCGCAGACGTACTCGCACACGTACGCTGCGCCCGCGGCGACGAGCGGTGGGCTGGGCATCGGGAGCGGCTCGACGAGCCCAACCCCGTCCGCCGCCGCCACGTCTCCGGCCGCCACCGCTCCAGCCTCGTCCGCTCCGGCCACCTCCGCGTCGGCCGCGGCGATGGCCACGGCCGGCAACGGCCCGGTGACGAGTACCGGAGTGATCCGGGTCGGCCTGGCTAGCTCGACCCGCTCGACGATGACCTCCATGACGGTGCCGGCCGGACTGGCCGCGACCGCCTGCGTTCTGGGCGTGCTGGGTTTCCTGAGGTTCCGCCGCCGACGCACCACCGCACGCAGTACCCACGAATAGGGAGCGTTGAAGTGTCCGAACGAAGTTCTCACGGTCATGGGAAGCCCCGGCCGACGCCGCTGCGCGGACAGACGAGGGCCGAGGAGCGGAGCGACCGGAAGGTGCGCCGCAACTGGCGCGCCCGGAAGCTCGTCCTCGTCCTCGCCGCGATGCCGCTCGTCGCGATCGGCGTGGTCGGTGTGGCCATGGCGAACCCGCTGGGCCAGAGCGGCGGCAACGGGGCCGCGGCATGTTCGACCTCGACGATCGGCGCCGCGGGCACCGGAACCACCGCGGTGAACGGGGCGAACGCCGCGAGCGCGGCGAACCGCGGCGGGGGGCGCCACCACCGCGGCACGGGCACCGCCACGGCCACCACCTCGTCCACCGCGACGACCGGCGGCACGACCACGGCCAGCGCGACGACGGGCGGCACGGCCACGGCTACCGGGACGGTCACCACGGCCTCAGCCGGCACGACGACCGCCACCGGGACGGCCACGACGACGACCTGCCCGTCGACGACCGCCACAGCGACGACGACCACCAGCGCGGCCGCGGTGCCGAACCCGAACTGCACGATCATCGTCCCGGCGGACCCGCTGTCCGCCGCGGGCCTGATGACGCCGTATCAGCTGACTGCGACGGACCCCGCGATGGGCCCGTGCAACGAGTCGAACGTGGCGGCCCAGTCCGCGTTCGTGGAGGCGGCCATCCTCTCCCCGGACGGGCAGCTGACGACCTATGACCCGGTCGTGGTCGACGAGGGCGACCAGCCCTTCGCACCGCCGGCCAACCCCCAGCTGCCGGCCGGCGCGACGGTCGCCATCTGGTTCGGCTTCAACGGCACCAACCTCACCCTCCAGTCGGCGGGCGGCACCAACTCGCTGACCCAGGGCAACTGCATCAACGGCGCGCCGGGCTCGATCTTCACCCAGGTCGCGTACTGCAACGCCCCGCAGTTCTTCACGCTCGCCAACCAGGAGATCGCTGGCAACGCCCTCCAGATTCCGCCGATCGGCACCGCCTCGGACGGCCAGCCGTGCCCGACCACCCGCTCCTTCTCCCTGGTCGACCAGGACCAGAGCGACAACGTGGTCACCACCTACCTGGTGAACGGCAACGGGAAGATCGCCCAGGACAACTCGGCCGCCATGGCCGCCGCGGGCAACAACGCGACCACCATGTCCATGTCCGCCGCGGGCACCACCGGGACCCCGATCAACAACGGCAGCGACAACTTCCTGCTTGACCAGTTCGTCGACCCGGCCCTGGGCTGCAGCAACTTCACCCGGCCCAACGAGTCGGAGAACGGCAACGCCGTCGGCGGGCTGGCCCTGGACGAGCTCTCCGCCGCGGCCGGCCAGCAGGCACCGATCGCGCTGGTACCGCTCAACGACCCGATGACCCTGGACAACGCCGGCAACGCCGACGAGACCAAGACCAACCTGTTCCGCCAGGGCGTCGACCAGCCGCTGATCGGCACGGCGGCGGGCGGCGACGGCAGCGGGACCACCTACTGCCGGAACTTCTTCCAGACCCCGGGAGGCATCCAGCGGGTGTTCAACCTGGATCAGCAGTTCTTCCAGAACAAGACGTCCCCGACCGCCGAGGCCACGAACCTGTTCACCTTCCTGGGCATGCGGGCCCAGCAGTCCTTCACCAACCTCGGCTGCGGCGCCCTGCTCAACGAGAACAACCCGATCACCCTGACCCTCAACGGCGCCGGGGTCACGACCGCGGTGGCCTTCAACGCCAACCCCGGTGCCGCCGGCACCGCGACGACCAGCGCCAGCGCCTCGGCTGCCGCGCCGACAAGCACCACCACCACGACCGGCACCACGACGACCGGGACCGCGACCAGCACCACGACCGCGGCCATGACCGGAACCGCGACCGCCACCCCGACGGCCACGATGACCGGAAGCGGGACCGGAACCGGCACCCCGACTCCGACCGGAACCGCGTCCCTCAACTAGCGCCGAGCGCACTACCCGGCGAGGGCGCCAGAGCAGGCGGGTGTTCACCCACCTCCTGCTCTGGCGCCCTCGCCGCTTTGCAGACCTTCGCAAGAGAAGAAGGCAGGAAGCACCTGCCCGGTCGCGGATCGGCAGTGGCAAGTGCGAATCAAGATCATCCGAGTCCGGTCTTCAACATTGAATCTGCGTACGAAGACGGCCCGTATCTAAGGAGTGCGGGTACCCGCCCACACCCCCGGTCGGAGAGGACAACGATGATTCCGCACGGCATCCGCCATGGTGCGTTCGCGACTACGCTCACCGCGATCGCCTTGGCCACCGCGGCGTGCGGAGGTCACGCGGCGGCATCGGTGGCGTCGTCCGCCTCGTACCCGGCGCTGGACGGCGCGCAACTCAAGAGCGCGCTGCTGGCGGACTCGGACATGCCAGCGGGCGCGGGCTTGACGGCCGACGACAGCCAGAGCGGGAACCACAGCCCAACAGTCACCTCACCCACGCCGAGCCCGGCCGGCAGCGGTGTGTCGGGCGCCGCCGCGAGCGATCCCGCGTGCGCGGCGCTTGCGGGCGCGCTGGCCCAAAGCGCGTCTGACAAGGGCGGGGACGGCTCCAACGCCTATGCGGACACCGGATTTCAGACGGCGGACGACGGCACGACCGTCTCCGAGACCCTGGAGGCGTATCCCGCCGAGGACCTTTCGGCGCTCCGGTCCCGGCTGAGCCTGGTGCGAGGATCCATGGCCCGCTGCTCCACCCTCACCACGATGACGTCGACGGTCTCGGCGACGGCGGTCTCGGCGCCGACGCTGGGCGACGGCTCCGCCTGGTTCTCGTTCACGGACACGCTTGAGAACCACATCATCAAACTCGCCACGACCACCATCGTCGTCGGCAACGTCGGCATCACCCTGTCGATCGGCAGCGGAGGGCCGGGGTCCGTGAACCCGGTGCCGGTGCTGGAAACCATCGCGCAGAAGGCCGTGGCCAGGGTGACGTCCCTGCAGAAGCAGGTCGGCTAGGCAAATACGCCGACCGCGCACGGTCGGGGTTCTCCGTCAGCGCCTTCAGGGATTTCAGGGATGGGATATGGAACCGAATCCGCAGTCGACACCGCCCACGCTCGTCGCCTTCGTGCTCAGCAGCGGCAGGCGCCCCGAGGAGGTGCTGACCCGGTGCTTGCTCTCGCTCGCGAACGACGGCTGGCTGCGGATCGACGCTCAGGACTCCGGGACACCGACGGTCCGGATCCGGCGTCTGCCCGAGCCCTCGTCGATCCCGGAGTTCGAGCGGGTGGCTCTTGAGCGGGTGGTGCGGATGACCGGTTCGCTTGCCGAGGTTCCGCTCTCCGCGCTGACCGATATCGCGGGCGAGGACGCGGCGCGGTGGCGGCAGCGGTTTCGCCGGGCGGTGAGCACGGAGGCGCTCGGCGCCGGCCTGGTTACGAGAGGCGTGCGCGACACGGTGGCCTTGGGCATAGCTCTCGGCGTCGGGGTGGTCGGCGGGATCGCTCTGGCCGTTTCGGGCGCGCAGTCGCCGTCCGCGGCGTTGAAAATCGGGTTCGCGGCGTTCATCGTCACCACCATCGTCATCAAGATTCTGGGTAGGGCGCGGCTGACCCCGTACGGGCGCACGGTGGACGAGTGGTGGCGGCGCAACGGAGGCGGTGTCGGCGGAGCGGTGCTGGCAGACCGGCTCCCGCCGGGCGCCGCACCGCCGCGGCAGACGACGGCCGAGGCGCTCGTGGAGGGGTCGGCGCCGCTGCCGCCCGACCAGGTGTGGTCCTCCTACGGCGGCCGTTGGCACACGGTGAAGATCGGCTCGTTCGACGGGCCGTCCCGGGGGCGTCCGAAGGGGGCCGTCAATCTGGTGGCGGCCGGGGTGTTTCCGTTCATCCCACTCCTGGTCATGGGCCGAACCATCGGTGGCGAGACAGGCCGGCTGCTTCCCTACGCCCCACTGGCGCTCGCCGGCGCGCTGCTCCTTTTCCGCTGGCTGCCGGCGTACCTCCGGCGCCTCCGCGTCCCCGCGCACCAGCAGGTCACCGGACAGGTGGTCAAGCGCTGGACCTTTCAAGACGACGACGAGGAGAAGACCAAGACCCGCTTCTGCTGCTGCATCGACGACGGGACCTCGGCCGAGGGGTGGGCCTTCCTGATCTCCAAGGCCCAGTACAAGCAGACCCACACCGGCGACATCGTCTCGGTGAGCTTCAATCCGCGCTGGCACAAGGTGAAGCGGCTCCAGTCCATCGAGCCGACGAGCCTCGCAGAGCGATAGGCGGCGCGATAGGTCGCGGAGGCGGACATAGGCGGCGGGACCGGCGGACGTCTTACACCCTGGCCACTTAGCTGATAGTCCAGGCGTCCCGGGACAGGCGCCACGCGGGTCCGTGGACCGGCGTGAGGTCACCATTGCTCAGTGCCCTGTCGATCGCCTCAGCGGAGGCGGGCTTGTTCTGCCGATGTCGGGGCGACCCATACGGCGACCATGCCGTAGAGCCGCTCCCAACTGCACTTTTACTTGCCATTGCCTTGTGATTCTTTTGGCAGCTCTTCGAAGTCTCACAGAACAGTGACAGAACAAAGAACCCTAATTCACTCCTGCCGGAGCCGCTCTACTCGCCCCCAAAGTCCGAGCACATCACCTCGCACCAAGACCAGGTCCTCCGGCATCCGGCTCGCAAGCCGGCGGCAGTCCGCTGACCCTCCCCCGCTCCGTCGGCCGCTCTCCAAGATCCCTGAATTCCATACCCGCGTAGCCTGCGGCATTCGGCCAGCCACGGAGAGTAGAGTCATTTGAGGGCACTGATTATGTACGTCGAGATCGGGGCGATTGGTGATTCAAGCCACACAGGAGCAGCAGGCAGCGCGTGAGGCGTTCGCCTCCGGCGGGGATCTGGCTCTGATAGCCGGGGCCGGGGCAGGCAAAACCTCCACGCTCGTCCTGATGGGCTCGACCACCAAACGGCGCGGGCTGTACATGGCATACAACAAAGCGGCAGCTCAGGACGCACGACGCCGATTCGGTCCGAATGTGGAATGCCGCACCTCGCACGCTCTCGCCTATCAAGCGGTCGGGGTACGTTACGCCGACCGGCTCGCGTACTCGCCGCGGCGTCCCGGCAAGGAGACCGCGCGGCTCCTCGGCATCACCGACGCGGTCGATGACGGCGCGACCCAGATCACCCAGGCGCACCAGGCCCGGCTGGTGATGGAGATGGTCGCACGCTACTGCCGCACATCCGACCTCGAACCGGCCGCCCGGCACATGCCCCGGGTCAACGGCCTGGACCCGCGCGCACACGAGCATCTCTCCCGATACCTGCTGCCCTACGCGCGGCGAGCGTGGGAGGACATACGCTCCCTCGACGGAGTGCTCAAATTCGATCACGAGCACTACATGAAGATGTGGGGCCTCTCCCGCCCGGTGCTGGCAGCCGACTTCATCCTGCTCGACGAGGCCCAGGACACCAACCCGGTGGTCGAGGAGATCTTCCTCGCGCAATCGGCGCAGCGCGTGTGCGTCGGCGACCCGGCGCAGCAGATCTACGCGTGGCGCAACGCCCGCGACGTCATGACCGGCTTCCCGGCCGACCACTTGTATCTCACCGAGTCATTCCGCTTCGGCCCGAGAATCGCCGAAGAGGCCAATCGCTGGCTCACCCATGCCCAGTCTGAACTGCGCCTGACCGGACGGGGGCCGAAAGACAGCCGGATCGGCTCGCTCGAGCGCCCCGACGCGGTTCTGTGCCGCGGTAACGCCGACGCCATGCATGAGGTGCTCACCCACCTCGACCAGGGAACCCCGGTCGCCCTCGTCGGTGGCGGAAAGGAACTGCGGCGCCTGGCCGAGGCCGCGATCGACCTCAAAGCCGGACGCCGTACCAGCCACCCGGAGCTGTTCCTGTTCACCACCTGGGGCGAGGTTCAGGACTACGCCGCGATCGACCCGGAAGCACAAAGCCTGCGCACCATCGTCAACCTCATCGACAGCTTCGGCCCGGACACCATCATCGACGCCGTCGCCCGCCTGTCGGACGAGGACAAGGCCCGCGTCATCGTTTCGACCGCCCACAAATCCAAGGGCCGCGAGTGGGACGCCGTGCGCATCGGCGGCGGGTTCCACGCCCCCTCCATCGCCGAGGACGGGCTGCAGCGCCCGCTGCGCCTGGACGAGGCGCGGTTGATCTACGTCGCGGTTACCCGCGCCCGCCACATCCTCGACGAGGGCTCGCTCTCCTGGATCGGCGAATACGAGAAACGGGCGGCTGAATCCGGTTCCCGGATGACCCCGGAGCTGCTCGCCACGCTTCCGCTGACCGGGCAGCTCAAATTCCCCGACTCCCCGCTCTCCCGGTTCATGGCCGAATACCTGCCACATACCGGCAAGCTGCACGTGCAGTACCTCAAGTTCGCCGCCGCGCTGCCCCATCCGGTCCAGCCTCTGGAGATTCGCTCGCCGGCCTGGGCGGCGCTCGGCCACGCCGTCGACTACCGGCTGCGCCTGTCCCTCGGATCAGGGCCCGGCGACGCCGTCCTCCACGGCGTGCAGCTCATCGGCGGCCACGAACTCATACCAGGAGCGCCGGATCCAGAGGCCCGCGCCGCCGTGCATGAAGCCGGCGGCGACCTGCTCACCACGCTTCACCGCCACCTGACCGGCGCCGCCGCCCTGGACGACGCGGAACTCAGCCGCCTATGCTTCGTCGCCTCCTCCTACGAGGCCATCTACCGCTCCGGACGCGTCCAACGCGGCAACATGCTCCTGAAAGCCACCGCGCGGACCACACTCGATCAGTTGATCAACGCTGTCCCCGAATACGTCGTCGAAGATCTCGCGCGGCAAATCGCGCTCGCCCGGGAACCCTTCACACCGTTCCGAGCGCTGGCCACAGCCGCTAAGGTCTGTGGGCCCACCTTCGCCGGCAGCGCCGACCTCGGCGGAGCCGACGCCGACTTCATCCTCGGCGGCCTGCTGCTGGACTGCAAAGCCACCCGCCACCCGCGCGCCCTCGGCCGCGACGAGCTCTACCAGCTCGCCGGCTACCTGCTGCTCGACTACGACGACCGCTATCGCATCGATCGGCTCGGCCTCTACCTTTCCCGCCAAGGCGGCCTGATCGTCTGGGAGGTCGAGGAGTTCCTCACCGCCCTCGGCGCCCGCCACACCCTCGCCAACCTGCGCACCCTCCTGCAGCACCGGCTGCGCACCAAGCCCACGCACCGTACCGACAACCCGCAGGGCCGGCACGCGGGCGAGCAGCACGGGGCCCTCGGATGACGGGCGAACAGTGCAAGCACGGTCTATCGGTTGACCAGTGCGGATACTGCCAGCAACCGCCTCCGGGCCTGACTGGGCGTGTCGTCATTACCCAGGCGGGCCGGGTCTTCCACCGCACCACCTCCTGCGCGGCGCTCCAGGACGGACAGCGCTACGCCGCCCGGCTCGGCCAGGAGGTCCATGATCCAGTCGTCGTCGCGCTCTCCGCAGCCCAATCCGCCGGCCGTGCTGTCTGCCCCGCCTGCTTTCCGAACTACCGACCCGGGCAGACCCAACGGCACGAGCCCGATCGAGAGCGCACAATCGCGCCGCCGGACCCCATCCACAACTCCGCCGACCAAGTCAAAACCCTGAAACAGCTGGCGGCAGCGCTCGACAGCGCCCGCCACTCGGTCTCCGCAGCGCTCGCAGCCGAAGTAGACCGTGGCCAACTTACCGACATCGTCGCCCACGCACTCATCGACATCCGCGCTCTGGTCTGGCCGAATGCCGCTCCCATACGCAGCGCTCAACCAACCCGAGACCCCAAGGCCTGAAGAGTGATCCACCCAAGGTTCGATGCGGTGCGGTGTAGTTAAGGCTGGTCGGTGCGAAGGACGGCCCTGGAACGCAAGCAAGCTACGGTCTCCAACGGCTCATCCGCTCCAGCTGCCGCTCTCTGGAGCCCAGCGCCTCCTCCTACGTGTGGGCAAGGGAAGGAGCGAACGACCTGCTTCGGCCCGGTAGCCCCGCTCCCACAGGGCACGGTCCGAGATGACGAACCGGGTCGGCCGCGGGATGCCGCGCCGCTCGGCCTCCGACCAAAGCGCAACGCGCTGCTGCTCAGCATCCACAGACGCTGCCGTCAGTATCGCCACAAGGTCTTCGAGATCCTTGTACCGGTTTGAGGGCGCCTGGATCTGCCCGTAGCGCTGGAAGGTCGCCATACTATGCAAAACTGTCAAACTCTGGGCACTAAGCCTAGTGTACAGAGTTTCCGGCAGACGGAACCGTCCTGAGCATCCACGAGAAGCACCTGTACGAGCCGGGGATGCTAGCGGAGCGCTCGGGCCGCCAGATAGCACACTCCGCGATTGGCCCACTTGACGCACACTCCCAAACCCTCTAATCTTCAAATCACAGTGTCTAGCGTTCTCGTAGAGGGGTAGCCATGGCCTGGCGACAGATCGATGTAGACGAGGACGTGTACGCGTTCCTCCAAGAAGGGGCTCAGCCGTTCGTCGACAAGACGCCGAACGACGTTCTCCGGCGAGTTCTCCTCAGCGGCGTGCGATCGCCTGAGCCGCCCGGCGCGGGGGGAGACTTGAAGCCGTTGATCTCGTCGGGCGCACTGGTACCCGGCGACAAGCTCATTCACCACCAGCCCCGAAAGGGCCGGACGTTCTATGCCACCGTCACCGCCGAGGGCCTCATCGAGACCACGAGCGGACGACGCTACAAGTCGCCCTCTCCCGCCCTCAAGGAGTATGTCGGTCACGACATCAACGGCTGGGGCAACTGGAGTGTCGAGCGGACTGGCGAGTCCTTGCAGGATATCCGCCACCAGGTGTAGAAGGCGAGGCTTGTGTCGGCGGGTGGCAACTCTCAGCAACCACCCACCGACTCATGTTCGGCCACTTACTTAGGAAGCGGCGATGACCTCCGTATCAGCACCGTAGAGCCGCCAAGCGGGTAGCCGCCTCACCGAGAGCGTGTCGTCGGGTGGCGTGGCGATGTCGACACGTACCAACTTTCGACGCAAATGCCCACCCGGCAATTCGTCTTCCTTGGCGCCCGGATCGAGAAGAAGCCCTGTGTGGCCGCCATCGGCGCCGACGAACCGAGCGTCGAGGATCGCTCCGTTCACCGGAACACTCAGTTCCAGCTCCTTGAGGTCCAGTGAGGCCAAGCGCGCGTAGAGCAGATCTCTGAGCTCCGAACCGTGAGGCCAGGTAGATTCCAACTCGCCGATGGCATCGATGCGGTCGATGAGCTTGCCGCCCAGGGCACCGTGGTGCTGCCAGAAGCTCCGGTCGCCGATGATCAGAAGGTGGGCCTTGGCTCTGGTGATCGCGACGTTCCAGAGGTTCTCGTCCCGGTCGAAAAAGCGCAGTCCTCCGTTGCTCATGGACGCCGTGGCGACCAGAGAGAAGAGGATTGCGTCGCATTGCCCGCCCTGGAAGGTATGGACGGTGCCGATGCGAACACGAGCGGCCGCCGCACCGAGGTCTCCCAGTTCGCGACCGATGAGATCGGCCTGCGCCTTGAACGGGGTGACGATGCCGATCGTGGCTGTGGCGGGAAGTGCCTGAAGCAGCCAGCGGGCCCGTTCGGCGGCCAGTGCGGCTTCGCGCTGATTGAGCCATGACCGCCTACCCGGTCCCGGCTCTGCCTTGCCACCGGATACGTCGTCCCAGGCCGCGCGCGGTTTCTTGGAGCGTGCCACCGAGAGCTGCTCTCGCGTGTCGGTGAGTATCGTGAGCCGCTTGCCGCGCGGAGCGTAGAAGAGCGCATCCGCGATGGCGGCGATGTGCGGATGGCAACGGTAGTGCTCGTCAAGCAGCATGCTCCGGCCCGCCTGCGCCTCCCAGGCATCAAAGCCCGAGTGACGCTGATAGGTCAGGCGGCGGTCGGCCAGCCAAGCCGGATCGAGTCCGAGCGCGCGGCTGATCGCGGCGTCCTGGTCGGGTCGCAGCGTCGCGATGTGGCGCAGCTGCATGGGGTCTCCGACGATCACCGCGGCCTTGGCGCGGAAGAGCAGCGGCAGGATAGCGGCGATCGAGCACTGGCTCGCCTCATCGATGACGACGAGATCGAACAGGCCGGCTCGGGTCGGGAAGCTGCGCGCGGAGAGCGAGCTCACCGCCCAGCCGCGAAGCTTCGGCACGAGCTTGGGGAGGATGCTCCAGGCGTTCTGGCCCTGGCTCATGAGAGATCCGAGCAGCTCCTGGATCAGCGGCTGAGCCGCGGCTGTCGCGTCGGCTACGGATGCCAAGGCGAGCCGCAGGCTTGTCCCGCGCAGCTGGTTCGCGGTCGAGGCAATGTCCGTGAGGAGGTCTTGGTCCGTGCGCTGCGGCATCTGACGCAGCTCGCGCCATGTGCCCTCAAGAGCGACGCGTTCGCTCAGTACCGCACACGTCTGCTGCTGCGCTTCGGCCGGGACCGTGATTCCCAGGGACTTCAGCAGCCTGCGTCTCCGGTAAGCGCCGAAGAGCAAGGATCTTGCGACCTTGGCCGTCCTGGATTGCCACTTGACCAGGCGCGCGTCGTCCGACTCCGTGATGGCGCCCGGCATTGCGGCACCGAGCTCGGCAAGCCTGTTCTCGCTGGACCTGCGTCTCTCCCCGCAGGTGAGCAGGCGCTTTTCGAGTTCCGCCTGAATCGTCGCGTTGCGGCGTGCCTGCTCGTTCTGGCTCAAGGCGTTGGCGTGAGCCGCCGCCGCGGTCGTCGCGGTCATCGGCGCGCGCCGCGCGGCGGGCCGAAGCAGTGCCGCGAGCGTGTCCTGTTGGCGTTGCTTGTACTCCTGGTTGCCGGTTCGGATGAGCAGGCCGGGAACCTGTGTGTTGCACCTGTCGACAACCTCGTCCACGGCTTGGTTGTTCGTGGACGCGACGAGCACGCTCCGCCGCCCGCACACGGCCGTGGCCACGAGGTTCGAGATGAGCTCGCTCTTGCCGGTGCCGGGCGGGCCCGTCACCACGGTGATCCGGTTGGTCGAGGCCGACTCGATGACGGCACGCTGCGCGTCGTTGACCCGGCCGATCAGAACAGGGGTCATACTCGCCGGCCGCGACGTCTGCTGCATGCCATCGAGCAGGGCCGCGAGCGCCGTCCCCGGGATCTGCTCGGGTTTGCTCATGATGTATTCGAGATCTTTGACCAGATTGGTGACAGCGCCGTTGTCCGGGGCGGGCATCAGCATGGCCGCGTTGCGCGCACCGTCGGTGGGCGTAGCCACATCGATAGAAGTACTGAGCAGCTCGGGGCGGAGGCGTTCGACCTCCGGCAGCCCGAACTCCTGGGTGAGCAGGAACCGGATGTCCGCAGCCATGTCGTAGTAGTCGCCGGCCGTCCATGTCGGCCGGTAGGCGACGGCGAGTTGGGCGGCGGTATCACGGTCGACCAGTTCCCGCGCGAGCGCGGGATTCACCTGCACAGTGCCATAGGCCGCGAGACGTTCGCCTTCGACGACCTTCACCCGCCGGAGCAGGAGCGGAGCGCAGCGCGGATGGCGGTAGGGTGCCCCGCTCGGGCTGCGGTGCAGCACGATGAGCGGGTACCCGTACACGAGGTCCTTCTTCGCCTGGGACGCCTCACGCACCATCTCGGCCGCCTCAGGTGGCACGGAGATCTCCAACTGGCCGCCCGCTCCGCTCAGCAGCCGCTCCGAGCCGCCCGGACACACGTACCCCGCAGCGCCGGGCCTGGCGTCCATGAGGTCCGCACCGGTCTGTTCGGCGATCACCGCTTGACGGTAGTAGTCGAGCAGCATCGGCCAGCTCGGGACGCCCGTCTGCGGCGCCTTCGACTCGCCCGCGATCTCGGTCCCGCTCCCCGCGCCGCGCCGCTGCCGGGCTCTGCCGCGCACGGCAGTCCGAGCTATATACAGCTGGCCGCTGACCTGCAGAGTGGACTTCACCGGGGTCTGCCGCTCGTGGCGATCCCGAGCGCGCAATCTATCGCTGACGTAGTCGAAAAGTTCATCGACGCCGACGAAGCCGTCACGGTCGGCGTCGGCTTTGCCGGTGCGAAGTCCTTCGATGAGCACGCCGGTGAACTGAGAGGGATCCTTGGCCGTGTCGCCCGCGAATGACGACTCGGAGATCCGTGACGAGGAGAGCACGTATACGCCCGAGGTGTCCAACCTCGCGTCGCGCGGCTCGGCATCTGCGCCCTTGGCGTCGCGTGACCGGAAGCCGAGCGCGAAGCCTCCGCTCATACAGCAGTCGAAGATAGCGATCTTGCGGCTCGCCCGGCACGCTTCAAGACGATCGTTGACGAATCCGGCCGCGATTCCGGTCTCAGCCAGTCGCTCAGGGTCGGTGTCCGTGGCGACGAAGTGGAACTGTCCGTCAGTTCGCGGCGTGCGCGTGCCATGGCCGCTGACGTAGAGCACGACGAAGTCGTTCGGCTCGCATGCGCCGAGGAAGCTGTTGATCTCCCGCCGCACGTCTTCGGCGCCGAACGACGTTCCGGCCTTCTCGACTACGTCGTCGAAGTATCCGATCTGCGGATCACGCAGGACTTTGGCCAGTTCGCGGACGTCCACGCCGACGCTCGGTAGATTCGCGAACCGATCGCTTCGGTAAGCCTCGATGCCGATCAGCAGCGCGCGCCGCCTGCCACGGGCGGTCACTGCTTCGGCTTTTCGGTCAGCAGGGCGAGCAGGAGCTCCTGCTGCGCCTTGGTCGGCTCACCCGCCACCTCCACAAAGTCGGCGCCGACAGTTACGCGGACCTTGCCGCGCTCTTCGCGATGCCACCGGGACTTGAGCAGCTCCGCCAGCAGGGGCGCCCCCACCGGCCAGCCCCATACGGCGACGACCGCGAGCACCGAGGACACCACGGCGCCTTTGACGCCGTCCCGCACAGCGGCGTCTTCCTCTACATAGGAGACCGTGAATGCTTCGGACTCGGCGAAGTCGCGATGAAGCTGTCTGGTGAACCGCTCTGCCCAAAGCAGATCCTGGTCCACCACTTCAATGCGGACGCTACCGTGAGATTCTGACGTTTCCATGGTCTCCCCCAACTGTATCGTCGGCCACAAACCGCATGGCCCGCAGCGGCCGATCAGTTTACTGATAGAGCCCCGTTCGTGCATACTACCTGCTGGGGGCAGACACGGGCGCAATCGGCGCTGTACCCGCGCACGGGCGCACGATCACGGGCTTTTAGTCCCGCACCAGTACTACCAGCGTATTCGAATTCATTATAGTCGAGGCATCGGATTCACTTATCGGGGAAGGCGCGGGGGAAATGGCGCGAATGCATCGAGTGCGCGGACATATGCGCAACGGCCGTTGGGTCCGATCGCACTATCGAAGGAGCCGCGGGCGCGCCACGCGTACGCGCAGCGGAGGCATCGACGCTGGACAGGGCGCCGGAGGCCTGTTCGTCGCGGTAATTATCATCGGCCTGATCCTCTACGCCATCGGAGTGCTGAAGTGAGCGGTCAACCACGTTCGGGCAATAAGCCCGAAGCATCATCACCCCCGTCTTTCGGCGTCCTGGCCAAGGTGCTCATCGGCGCTTTAGTCGGGGCGGCGGTGCTTTCCGCACTCATCCCATCGCTGGCCTGGCTCTGGTGGCTCACCGCGGCCGCTGTTCTCGCCGGGGTCATCTGGTCGAGACCGATCGCGCGTGGACGCCTCGCTGCGGCCGCCGAGCAGGAACGACGCGCCGGCATCGCGGAAGCCGACCGGCACCGCCTGCTCGCCTCCCTCGACACCATGACAGGCCCCCGGTTCGAACGGCACGTCGCCCAACTATGTCTCCGAGATGGTCTGGAGGTCGTTCAGGCGGAGGGCGGCCGCGGCGACCTGGGAGCAGACGTGATCGCGAATCTCCCGGACGGACGACGCGTCGTCATCCAGTGCAAGCGATACAAGCCGACGGGCTCGGTTTCCGGGCCGGAGATGCAGCAGTTCCTCGGCACCGTGCGAGCCGAACACGGCGCGGACGTCGCGCTGTTCATCACGACCGCGCGACGCTTCACTCAGCAGGCACAAGACCTCGCCGAACGTCACCAAGTCCATCTCATGCACCGGGACCGCCTCGCCTTCTGGAACGGAGGCACATCGCTTCCCGCGTTGCTGGCCACTTGGCAGCACAATTCCAGGGGAACCGCGTCGCCCGCAGATCGCCGGATAAGCCCGCCGACACCTCGAGGTTAGGAGCACGGCCAAGTCACATTGCGGCAAGATCGCGCAGCCCAGCGCCGCAGGACTGTAGGGCTACCAGGTCACCTCTGAGCCAGGTAGACGGCCCGGACCCTCGCCATCACCTTGGATGGTGCCGTGAGCTCCCCCATGAAGATCAACACTGTCGCGCGGATGCTGTTCTTCTGCACGGTGCGTATCGTCGGCACCAGCGACGAGGATCCATAGTTCTACACCGAGGGGACCGGCTTCATCTACGAAGCGTCAAGAACTGAGGGCCTCTGCTACCCGGTGCTCGTCACGGCCAGGCACGTGATTGAAGGGGCGACGGAGCTCGAGGTCTCGCTCATGCTCCGCGCCTCGGAGACGGAACCCGCTCTCGGCGACATCGAAACGCTCACGATCCGAGGCGGCGCGCCACAGTTTCTGGTGGAGGCTGCCGTGTTCTCGGGCAGCAGTGGTTCGCCGGTGGTGATTCTCCGGCCGACCGCGTATGGCACGCAGCGGGGATCGGCGTTCGCACAGCCTCGGGTGATCTGCCTAGGCATCCTCGCACAGTCGATTATGAGTGCGGCCCAGGTCGAACGTGGGGGCGGGCGCTGCGCCGATCTCGACGTGCGTGTCAGCACCGGCCTCGGCGTCGTGCTCAAGTGGAGCGCCGTCGAGGAGACGATCGACTCACTCGTCACGAAGGCCGAACTCGATCGAGATGCTCTCCGGCCAAGTGATTTCATGACGAGCCTTCAGGCAGCTGCGCGACGTGATGGTCGCCGCCCTGTCCGACAACGCCGATTGAACCTTCACACATGCTCCCCGGCTCACACGACCGAACAGTCAAACCGATCGTCTGTCGTAACGAGACGGGGAGCCCTCGATGATCAAGGCCTCTGAGCTGCGGACTAACGCAGATTAGGCCAAATCGGGGAAGAAGAGCTTGATCTCGCGCTCGGCGGAGGCCGGGGAGTCGGAGCCGTGGACGAGGTTCTGCACGACGGTGGTGCCCACGTCGGTGGACAGGTCGCCGCGGATGGTGCCGGGGGCGGCCTTGACCGGGTCGGTGGCGCCGGAGAGGGTGCGGAAGGCCTCGATGCAGCGGTGGCCCTCGATCACCATGGCGACGACCGGGCCGGAGAGCATGAAGGAGACGAGGGGCTCGAAGAACGGCTTGCCCTGGTGCTCGGCGTAGTGCTCCTCGACCAGTTCGCGCGGCAGCGTGCGCAGGTCCATGGCCACGACCCGGATGCCCTTCCGCTCGATCCGCTCGATGATCGTGCCGGTGAGGGCACGCTTGACGCCGTCCGGCTTGACCAAGACGAGCGAGCGCTCCACGAGGGTCGCCACCATTATGTCCCTTCGTGCGTGGTGGGCGCCCATCATCGAGGCGCCCACGATCCGAGATCCCCGCCCTCACTGACGGGGTGCGTTCAACTGATGTTATGACCTGGGTCACGCCTGGTCACACCCGGGGTCCGGCTCCACTCGGGAAAACGGGGGATCCGGCCGGAGCTCACCGTACCGTCCCGCCCGTCCCCCGCAACCCGCCGTCGCCTCACTCGTTGTGCGCGGCCTCCCAGGCCTGCATCCGCTCGGCCTTGATCTGCTCGCCCTTCGCACCGTAGTGCAGGCCGGCCCACCACAGCGCCGCGAAGATCACGCCCAGCGGGAACATCATGGTCACCCAGAAGCCGGCCGCGAAGTACGCCGCCTGCAGCGCCCAGCCGAGGTTGTACGCCCAGCGGAACCGCAGCAGGCCGCTCAGCAGCACGCTCGCGGCGCCGAGGCCGACCGCCAGCTGCCAGCCGCCGCCCGGCGCCAGCTTCGCCGCGACGAGGCCGAAGAAGAGCGCGATGAAGGCCTCGAAGACGAGGACCGCCGCGGCCATCCTTCGCATGGGTCTGCCACCTGACTCTCGGACGGAAACTTTGGCGCATCGGCTCTGCGACGGCGCGGGGTCTACGCTACGGCATCCGGTTAGCCGCGCAGCAGCCGCCCCGCGTCTCCTGCGGTCACCACGGAACCCGTGACGAGCACGCCCGCGCCGCCCAGGCTCGCGTCCGGCACCCCGGCCTCGGCCAGCTCCAGCGCGCGGTCGATGGCGTCGTCCAGGCGGTCCACGGCGGTCACCCGGTCCTCGCCGAAGACGTCGGAGGCCAGCGCCGCCAGGTCTTCGACCGGCATCGAGCGCAGGCTCGAGTTGCGGGTGACGACGATCTCGTTCATCACCGGTTCGAAGGCCTCGAGCACGCCGAGCACGTCCTTGTCCTTCATCGCCGCGAACACGCCGACGAGGTGCTCGAAGGTGAACTCCTCGCCGATCGCCTGCGCGGCGGCCTCGGCGCCGCCCGGGTTGTGCGCGGCGTCCAGGATCACCGCGGGGTTGCGGCGGACGACCTCGAGCCTTCCCGGCGAGCTGACCTTGGCGAACGCCGCGCGCACCACTTCGGGCTCGAGCGTCGCGCCGCCCTGGCCCGCGCCGAGGAAGGCCTCGACGGCCGCGATCGCGCAGGCCGCGTTGCCCGCCTGGTGCGCTCCGTGCAGCGGCAGGAAGAGGTCCGTGTACTCCTGCGACAGACCCTTGATGACGAGTTGCTGGCCGCCGACCGCGAGCTGCCGCTCGATCACGCCGAACTCGATGCCCTCGCGCGCGACCGTCGCGCCGACCTCGGCCGCCCTGCGCATCAGCACTTCGGCAGCGTCGATCGGCTGCTGGGCGAGCACCGCGACGGCCCCCGCTTTGATGATCCCGGACTTCTCCTCGGCGATGTCGCGCACGTTGTCGCCGAGCAGGTGGGTGTGGTCCAGCGAGATCGGGGTGACGACGGCCACCGGGGCCTCGATGACGTTCGTGGCGTCCCAGGTGCCGCCGAGTCCGACCTCGATGACCGCGACGTCCACCGGCGCCTCGGAAAACGCGGCGTAGGCCATCGCGGTGGTCATCTCGAAGAAGGAGAGCTTGAACGGCTGGCTCGCGTCGACCAGCTCCGCGTAGGGCCGCAGTTCGGTGTAGACCTCGGTGAAGCGTTCGCGGCTGATCGGCTCGCCGTCCACGCAGATCCGCTCGCGGATCTCGGTCAGGTGCGGGCTGGTGGTCCGCCCGGTACGCAGGTTGAGCTCGCGCAGCAGGGCGTCGGCCATCCGCGCGGTGGAGGTCTTGCCGTTGGTGCCGGTGATGTGGATCGACTGGTAGGCGTTCTGCGGCTGGCCCAACAGGTCCAGGATGGCCTCGATCCGGTCCTTGGACGGCTCCATCCGGGTCTCCGGCCAGCGCTGTAGCAGTTCCGCTTCGGCGCTCCGGTACCTCGCCTCGATCTCCTGGCTGTGCTCGCTCCCGCTGCTCATGCCGCCATTGTTTCATTCCCTGGATGCGCACCACGCCGGTACGCCCCGGGTCAGCGGCGTTGGCAGCGCGGGCAGTAGTACGAGGAGCGGTTCATGAAGGCGGCGCGGCGGATCGCGGTGCCGCAGCGGCCGCAGGGCTCGTCGGCCCGGCCGTACGCGTTCAGCGAGCGGGAGAAGTACCCTGACTCGCCGTTCACGTTGACGTACAGGGAGTCGAACGACGTGCCGCCCTGATCGAGGGATTCGCCCAGGACCTCGCGGACGGCGGCGAGCAGTTGGACGGCCTTGGGCCGGGAGAGTTCGGCGGTCGGCCGCTCGTAGTGCAGCCTGGCGCGCCAGAGCGACTCGTCCGCGTAGATGTTGCCGATCCCGCTGATCAGGCTCTGGTCGAGCAGCGCCCGCTTGACGCCGGTCTGCTTGGCACGCAGGGCCCTGATGAAGGCCTCGTCGTCGAACTCTGGGTCCATCGGGTCGCGCGCGATGTGCGCTATCGGCACCGGGAGGCCGTCGCGCATCGGCTCGAGGCTCAGGCCGCCGAAGGTGCGCTGGTCCACGAAGCGCAGCTGCGGCCCGTCGTCCGCGAAGCGCAGCCGGACGCGCAGGTGGGTCTCGTCGGCCGCGGTCTCGGGCTGGACGAGGAGCTGGCCGCTCATGCCGAGGTGGCCGAGCAGCGCGCCGCCGCCGTCGAGGGGCAGCCAGAGGTACTTTCCGCGGCGGGAGGCGGTCAGCACCTGCTGCCCGGCGAGACGCGCGGAGAAGTCCTGCGCGCCGGCGACGTGCCGACGGATCGCCCGGGGATGCAGGACCTCGACGTGCGTGATGCGGCGGCCGGCCACCCAGCGGTCGAGTCCGCGGCGGACGACCTCGACCTCGGGCAGCTCAGGCACCGGCGGCGTCCGGCTCGGCCTTGGGCTTCTTGCCGGGCTTGGGCGCATCCGAGCCCGCGGAGGCGTCCGGCTCGGCCTTCGCGGAGCCGTGCTCCTTGCGGATCGAGCGGTACGCGTGCTCGGCCGCGATCTGCTCGGCGACCTTCTTGGAGCGGCCCTGGCCCGACGGATAGTCCTGCTCGCCCACGCGGACCCGCGCGGTGAAGGACTTGTCGTGCTCCGGGCCCTCCTCGTCCACCAGGTACGCCGGGACGCCGAGCGAGTGCTCCGCGGTCAGCTCCTGCAGCGAGGTCTTCCAGTCCAGGCCGGCGCCGAGTCCGGCCGAGGCCTCGATCAGCTTGTCGAACAGCCGGTGGATCAGCTGGCCGACGGTCTCGAGGTCGTGGTCCAGGTAGACCGCGCCGAGCAGCGCCTCCATGGCGTCGGCGAGGATCGAGGACTTATCCCGTCCGCCGGTGGCCTCCTCGCCCTTGCCCAGGCGCAGGAAATCGCCGAGCTCGAGTTCGCGGCCCACCGCGGCGAGCGCCTTGGCGCTGACCACGTGCGAGCGGAACTTGGCGAGCTGGCCCTCCGGCAGGTCCGGGTGGGTGTGGTAGAGCGTGCTGGTCACCACCACGCCGAGCACCGAGTCGCCGAGGAACTCGAGGCGCTCGTTGGTCGGGCAGTGCCCGTTCTCGTAGGAGAAGGAGCGGTGCGTCAGCGCCTGCTCCAGGAGCACCGGTTCGATCGGCAGACCGAGCCGTTGCTCCAGGAGCGCGGGCGATTTGATGGAATCGGTCACGACCGTCTTCCGTCAGGCGGGAAACGACACGAGCCGACTCAGACGGCCAGCACCTGGCGCTTGTCGTAGGTGCCGCAGTTCTGGCACACGGTGTGCGGACGCTTGGTCTCCTGGCAGCGGTCGCACGCGACCAGGGTCAGCGGGGCGGCCTTCCACTGGGCGCGCCGCGAACGGGTGCGGCTGCGGGACTTCTTGCGCTTCGGAACGGCCACGGCTCTCAAACTCCTGGTCAGTCACTGCAAACGTCTATCGGGCGTACCCGTCGACTTTACCGGAAGTCGGCGGGTGTTTCGAACCGCTCGGCCGGGCCCGGAATCGAACACGCAGCTCAACGCGGCTTACCGGGCCGAGAAAGCCCGAAAATCAATCTTCTGCGCGCTCCGCGGCGTCGCCGACCAGCGCGCCGAGGGCGGCCCAGCGCGGGTCGACGCTCTCGTGGCCGTGGTCCGGGTCCTCGGCGAGCGAGGCGCCGCACTCCGGGCACAGGCCCGGGCAGTCCGGCTCGCACAGCGGCTGCAGCGGCAGTTCGAGCATGACGGCGTCGCGCACCAGCGGCTCGACGTCCACCAGTTCCTCGATCACCGAGACGGCCTCCTCGAGCTCCTCCGCGGAGAGGTCTTCGAGGTCGTAGTAGAACAGCTCCTGGAAATCGGCGTCGAGCTCGACCTCGACCGGGTCGAGGCAGCGCACGCACTCGGCGACCAGCGATCCGGAGACCCGTCCGGTGGCCAGCACGCCCTCGACCACGGACTCGAGCCTGAGGTCGAGCAGCAGGTCCGCGCTCTCCGCCGTGTAGAGCCCGTCCAGCGAGGAGCCCAGGCCGCTGAGCAGCTTCTCGGCGGGCAGGTCGCGGTCGAACTGGCGCATCGCGCCGGGCTGTCGACCGAACTCACGCACCTCGAAGACGAAGGGTGAACGCGCGTCGGGGCGCTTCGGCTTGGCTACGTGAGGCATGAGAAGAGTCTACGGGGCACGGCGGCGGGGCACCGACCGCTTTACCGTCGGTGCCCCGCCGTCCACGCCGAGTGTCCCCGGCGCGCTGCTACCGGTACTGCTGTTGCTGCTGGAACTGGCGCACGTCGATCAGGCCGGTGTCGAAGTACGAGGTCTCGTCGGCCGGGTACTCGGGTCCGGGGCCCTGCGGCTGGCCGGGGTGGCCGTAGCCGTCGGGCGCCTGCGGGTTCGGGTTCCAGTGGCCGGACTGGTCGTAGCCCTCCTGGTACTGCGGCTGCTCGGCGAACTCGCCCATGCCGTAGCCCTGGACCGCTCCCTGGTCGTAGCCGACGGGCGCGGGCTGCTGCTCGTACCCGCCGCTCTGCTGGCCGCCTGGGTAGTAGGGCTCCTGGTAACCGCCCTGCTGCTGGTTGTCGTAGCCCTGCTCGCCCTCGTAGCCGTTGTGCAGGTGCTGCGGGTGCGGCTCGTAGGGGCGCTCGGCCTCCTCGAAGGCGACCCGGGTGAACTCGCCGGTGCTCTCGAAGGTGTTCTCCTGGAAGCTGTCCCCGGCCGGCGCGAAGCCCTCGCCCGGGAAGCCCTCCCCCTGGAAACCGTCGCCCTGGTAGCCCTCGTCGTTGCCGTAGCCGCGCACCGCGGGGATCTCGCCGGTGCCGGAGAAGTCGCGGGAGCGCTTGCGCTCGGCCGCGGCCACATCCTGCTCCTCGACGTGCTTGCCGAGCTCCTCCATCGGGTTGCCGCCGCGCATCTTGTCCCGGCCGCGGCCGACCGCCTGCAAGGTCTTGGTCAGCACGACCTCGAAGTTGGCGAGCTTCTGGTCGACGTACTCGTCGGCCTCGGTGCGGACCTGGTCGGCCTCGCGCCGGGCGTCGCTGAGCATCCGTCCGGCCGCGTCCTGCGCCTCGCGGGAGATGTCCGTGTTGTTGATGATCGAGTCGCGCTCGCCGCGGGTGCGCTCGATCAGCCGCTCGGCTTCGCGGCGGCCCTCCTCGACCACGGACTCGCGGTCCGAGAGCACCCGACGGGCGCGGTCCATCTCCTCCGGCAGCCCGTGCTTGAGCTCGTCGAGCAGCTCGAGCACCTGGGCGCGGTTAATGACGCACGAGGCGGACATCGGCATCGCGCGGGCGCTTTCCACGATCTCGATGAGTTCGTCGATCTTCGCGTTGACGTCCAACGGACTGCACTCCCTGGCGTGGCTAGGGCACCGCCTCATGGCGGCGCCCGTCCACGGTACCCCGAACGGCGGAGCGGAAGTATGGCCCAGGCGGACTAGTGAGTTTTATCCCGATATACCAAAGCATTGCGTACCGTGGCGTGCTCGTGACGGTACGTCGGCCACTGTCCCGATGAGCTGCGCGGGCGCGGAATCAGCGCTCGCGCAGACGCTCCTTCAGCTTGGCCAGCACCGGATCCGGCAGCAGTCCAGAGACGTCTCCGCCGAGCGAGCAGGCCTCCTTGATCAGCGAGGAGGACAGGAAGCTGTAGAGCGGATTCGTCGCCACGAACAGCGTCTCGATGCCGGCCAGACGGTGGTTCATCTGGGACATCTGCAGCTCGTAGTCGAAGTCGCCGACCGCTCGCAGGCCCTTGACGATCGCCGGGATCCCGCGCTGCGTGCAGAAGTCCACCAGCAGGCCGTCGACGACGTCCACGGTGACGTTCGGCAGGTGGCTGGTGACCTCGCGGATCATCTCCATCCGCTCCGCGTAGGAGAACAGCCCGTTCTTCCCGGCGTTCTTGCCGACCGCGACGACGACCTCGTCGAACAGGCCGGTCATCCGCGTGATGATGTCGAGGTGTCCGTTGGTGACCGGGTCGAAGGAACCGGGGCACACGACCCGGCGCGGCGTTGCGCGGAGTCCGTTGGTAGCGTCACTGCTCACGGCGATGACCGTACCAAAGCATGCCTTCGCCGTAAGCCCTGGCCCGGAGGGAATCGAAGCCCTCGGGCCAGTTCCACTCGGGGTCGCGCGCGGCGCGTTCGGCGCAGACGAGGGCTTCGGGGCTGAGCCAGCCGTGTTCGGCGAAGCCGGAGATCACCTCGGCCAGCGCCTTCGCGTCGAGGGCGTAGGGCGGGTCGAGGAACAGTACGTCGTAGGGCTCGTCCGGGCACGGCTCGGCGGCGAGCTTCTCCACCCGGTCGGTGATCAGTCGCCCGCCGGGCAGGCCGAGTTGGACGAGATTTCGCCGGACCGCTTCGGCGGCGCGCCGGTCCGACTCGATCAGCAGCGCGGCGTCCGCGCCTCGGGAGAGCGCTTCGAGGCCGATGGCGCCGGAGCCCGCGTACGCGTCGATGATCCGGATTCCGTGCAGGCCGCTCAACTGCGAGTCGAGCGCGGAGAAGAGCCCCTCGCGGGTGCGGTCGGAGGTGGGCCTCGTCCCCTGGCCCGGCGGCACACTGAGTCGTCTTCCCCTGGCCTGGCCTGCGATGATCCTGGTCATGGGGCCAGTCTAGATGGTGGATTCCGGGGGTATGCCGGGGTGGGGGGAACGACTCGTCGGCAACGGCTGGGAGCGGTGTTTCGTGTCCGAGGTGAAGGACCCGGTGGTCGTCTCGCTGCTGCGCCACCGGATCAGGTACGCGCCCGATGTGGCGGCGCAGGCGGTGATCGAACTCGCCGAGGCCGGGCAGTTGCGCGTCGAGCACGGCGACGGCGATTTCGCGGCCGTGCAGGTCGCGTCGGGGCCCGCCGCCACGGCCGACGGCTGGCGGGCGACCGTGCTCGACCGGCTGGCCTCCCGCGCGCTACCCGGCGTGCCCACCCCGCTGTCCGTGCTGACGACCGTGGACGGCGGCGATTTCTGGGACTGGCGGCTGGCCTTCGAATCGGCGCTGGTCAAGCAGGCGGAGTCGGAGGGTCTTATCGAGCGGCGGCTCGGCCCGAAGGAGACCATGGCAGTGGTCTGCGGTCTGACGCTCGGCGCGGCGACGGCGGTGGGCGCGGTCGTGGCGGTGCTCTTCCGGCCCAGCCCCGGCTTCGGCGCGGCGCTGGCCACGGCGCTGTTCGGCTTCATCGTGCTGTCCGTGACGGTCGGCCGACTGTCCGACTGGCGGCTGTCCGAGTCCGGCAGGCGGACGGTGCAGCGGGCCGAGTCGGCGTTGGCCGCGCACGAGGAGTTCCCGCGTTCGATGGAGTACGCGGTGCGCACCGGAGTGATGCCGCTGGCCTCGGATCACGTGTGGTCCGGTTTCGGCGGCAGCTGGCGGGTGGTCGGTCTCGGCTCGCGCTTCGGGGATACGCGGCGGCTGCCGAAGCCGGTGCGCGACTCGCTGCCCGAACGCCGCGTGCTGCGCTGCCAGGTGGTCAAGCGCTGGTCGGTGCCCGGCGGACGCGAGCGCGACCCGGCGTACTGCTGCGCCTTCGACGACGGCGCGTCCAGCTTCACCTGGAGTTTCGCGATTCCGGAGCGGATCTGGCACGAACTTGCGGTCGGGGACGTGGTCACGCTCGACTTCAGCCCGCGCCGCCACCGGCTCTTCGAGGTCAGGCCGGTGGAAGGCGGCTCGCTGTGAGTCCGCTGTGCGGTTACTGGGTATTTGCCGGGGAAACGCCCGTTATCATTGCCCGCCAGGGACTCCGGGCATAGCGTCGAGGTATGAGTTCTGAGACTTCCTCCGCCCCGGCCGATCGGCCGCGCGCGCAGCTTATGCCGCTGCAGAACATGAACAATGCCATCGTGCGCGGGCTGCTCAGCACCCCGGGCATCGCGAACGGCATCGGCAAGCGCCTGATCACGCTCTATGTCGTCGGCCGCAAGTCCGGCAAGCACTACACCGTCCCCGTCGCCTACACCAGCCACGAGGGAAAGATCGTCATCGGCACGCCCTTCGGCTGGGGCAAGAACCTGCGCACCGGCGATCCGCTGGAGGTGAAGTACAAGGGCAAGCGGCGCACCGCGGACGTCGAGGTGGTCAAGGACGAGACCGGCGTCGTCGCGATGTACGACGTGATCTGCCGCGACAACCACCAGTTCGCCCGCTTCAACAAGGTGCAGCTCGACAAGACGGGCAACCCGGACCCGGGCGACCTGCGCAACGCCTGGGAGCACGGCGCGCGCGTGTTCAAGCTCACGCTGCGGTAGCCCGCGGGCCGTAGGGCCGGGCCTTGCCGGTGATGCGGGGCAGGACGGCCGCCGCCGCCAGCAGGACGAGCGTGCCGAGGACTATGAACCAGAATCCGGCCACGAGCGTGACCTGGAAATTGTCGACGGACCCCGGCCCGCCGCGCGCGCGACCTGTCGATCGCCGCGAACAGGACGCAGACGGCGGGGATCACCGCGTGCACCGGCTGGTACGGCGTCCCGGGCTTCGGTGCCGGGATCGGCAGCCCGGCGGACGCGGCGTCTACCGCGTTCTCGGCGGCGATGGCAGCCCATTGGTCACGCTGTTGTGGTGCGGATCCCCCCTGCGATTCCCCCCGCGATATTCGTCACGAGCGGCAGGGTATGGCCCGTACGTGCCGTGCCACAACATTGATTTAGCCAGACCGGGTCAGGTCATCGCCAGATACTCCGCCTGATCGGATTCGGTCAGCGCGGCCACCTCGCGGGCGAGCGCCGGGTGTGCGGCGAGCTGCGGGTCGCGCTCGATCAGTTCGGTCGCGGCCTGGCGGGCTTGGCCGATCAGATCCTCGTCGCGCAGGACCGAGAGCAGCCGCAGTGACGAGCGACGGCCGGACTGCGCGGCGCCGAGCACGTCACCCTCGCGGCGTTGTTCGAGGTCGATGCGGGAGAGCTCGAAGCCGTCCGTCGTGCCCGCCACTGCCTTGAGCCGCTCGGCGGCCGGGGAATCCGCGTCCGTCTCGGTCACCAGCAAGCAGAGCCCTGGCACGCTGCCTCGGCCGACGCGACCGCGTAGCTGGTGCAGTTGGGAGACGCCGAAGCGGTCGGCATCGAGGATCGCCATGACGCTCGCGTTCGGGACGTTGACGCCGACCTCGACGACGGTGGTGGCCACGAGTACGTCCACCTCTCCGTCGTTGAACTTCGTCATGACGTCGTCCTTCTCCTGCGGCGCGAGCTTGCCGTGCAGCACGCCAATACGCAGGCCGGTGAGCGGCCCGGCTTCGAGTTCAGCGGCCACGTCCACCACCGCGAGCGGCGGGCGTTTGTCCTCGGCATCGGACGCGGACGACGCTGCGGGCCTCGGCTCTGTCCCGTCCCCATCCGTCTCGTCCCCGCCGTCGCCGCCGATCCGCGGGCAGACGATGTACGCCTGATACCCCTTCCCGACCTCCTCGCGGATCCGCTCCCAGGTGCGGGCGAGGAATTGCGGCTTGGCTTTCGCGGGCACGACGTGCGTCGCGATCGGTGACCGGCCCGAAGGCAGAACCTTGAGCTCGGACACATCGAGGTCGCCGAAGACGGTCATCGCTACGGTGCGCGGGATCGGCGTCGCGGTCATCACGAGCAGATGCGGCGGCTCCTTCCCCTTCGCACGCAAGGCGTCACGCTGCTCGACGCCGAAACGGTGCTGCTCGTCCACGACTACGAGGCCGAGATCGAGGAAATCGACCTTGTCCTGGATGACAGCGTGCGTCCCGATCACAATGCCCGCATCACCGGACGCGACGTCGAGCAGGTTCGCGCGGCGCTCCTTAGCGCCCTGAGATCCGGTGAGCAGGGCGACCTTCGTGCCGTCGGGATCGCCGTCGAACTGCCCGGGGCGGGAGAGCGGGCCGAGCATTTCAGTGATCGAGCGGTAGTGCTGCTGGGCGAGGACCTCGGTTGGCGCGAGGAGCACCGCCTGGCCGTCGCTGTCCACGACCGTGAGCATGGCCCGCAGCGCGACGATCGTCTTGCCCGAGCCGACCTCTCCTTGAAGCAGGCGGTGCATCGGATGCGTCTGCGCGATGTCGGCCTCGATCTGCTCGCAGACCTCTTGCTGGCCAGCCGTGAGCGTGAAGGGCAGGCGGGCATCGAAGCGTTCGAGGATGCCGCCGGGCTTGGCCGTGCGCGCACGTGCGGTGTCGTTCATCGAGGCGGCGCGGCGCTGAGCCAGCACGATTTGCAGCGGCAGGGCTTCGTCCCACTTCAGCCGGTGTCTGGCGGGGTACATCGCCGCGTCGGTCGCGGGCCGGTGCACGCCCTCGAAGGCTTTGCGCAGACCCATCAACCGGTGCTGCGAGCGGATCTCGGCAGGCACCGGATCGTCGAGGTCCGGCAACTGGTCCATTGCCTGCCGGACGCAACGCTTGATGGTCCAGGACGGCAGGCTCGCGGTCGACGGATAGATCGGCACCGGCTTGGCGAACTCCTCGGCGGCCTTGTCCACGTCCACGTCGCCGTCGGTGTCGATGAGCTCGTATTCGGGGCCCGACATCTGCGGACGCCCTTGGTAGAGCCCGACCTTGCCCGCGAAGAAGGCCGACCGGCCCGGCCGCAGCTCGCGGTCCACCTTCCAGTTGTTGAAGAAGGTCAGCAGCAGCGAGCCGGAACCGTCGGTGACCTGCACGTCGAGGCGGAAGCCCTTGCGGCCGCGGAACGGGATCTTGGTCGCCTTGGCCACCTCGGCGCAGATCGTCACCTCCTCGTCGACAGGCAGCGCCGCGAGGTCGGTCAGCTCGCCGCGGTCGTAATAACGCCGCGGGTAGTAGCGCAGCAACTCGCCGACCGTGGCCAGGTCGAGCTCCTTGGCCAGCACCTTCGCCGTGCGATCGCCCACCACCTCGGTCAGCGGCGCGGCGAGCGCCTCCCGCTCCACGTTCATCCTCGACTCCCGCTCAGCTCACTCCACGCCGATCAGCAGCGGCCAGCCGGACTGGCCGCCCTCGTAGGCGATCACATCCATCTCCGGCCGTCGGGCCAGCACCCGCGCCGTCACGGCGTCCACCAGATCCTCGGTCGGCAGCCCGAGATCGTCTCCGGTCACCAGAGTCACCATCTCACCACCCGCCGACACCATTCTGTCGACGACCTCCAACGCGCCGTCGATGACCGTGTCGGTGATCAGTGCGACGTCGTCCTCGATGAAGCCGAGCACGTTCCCGGCGCGCGCGACTCCGGCCATGGTCCAGGCGTCGTCCACGGCGAGGCGCAGCGCTCCGTACCTCGTCGCGCCGGCCGCCGCGGTCATCGCGACGACGTCCGCCTCGAAGCGCCGACCGGGTTCGTGCACTGCGATCGCCGCGACCGCCTGCACGGAGGCCTTGCCCGGGACCACCGCGATGCGCACCCCGGGCAGATCGCGCTCGGCCTGGTCGGCGGCGGCGAAGGCGGGAGCGAGGCCGTCGGGGTCGGCCGTGACGATGACCACCTCGCGCACCCCGGCGTCGAGCACCGCCCGGGAGAGCTGCGCGCTGGTCGGCGGACGTCCGCCGGGGCCGCTCATCGGGACGGCTCCGGCCTCGGTGAACAGGTCCGCGAGGCCGGGTCCTGCCACCGCGGCGAGCACGACGCGTCCGGCCCGAAGTTCGTGCGTCGGCGGCTGCCGGTGCGGCACATCCACGCACTCGGTCAACGCGGTGACACGCAGGTCGCGGGGGCGGCCGTGGTCCAACGCCGCCTCGATCGCCGGGCCGGGCTGGTGCAGGTGCACGTGAACGCGGTATCGACCCGCGCCGCCAGCGACGACGAGCGAGTCTCCCCCGTCGGCCACGCAGATCCGCTCCAGGTCGGCGCGCAGGGCGTCGGCCGACTCGGTCTCGATCAGGAAGACGAGTTCGAGCCCTGGTTCCGGCGCTTCGGTCCGGACGGGCCGGCGGCTGCCGTTCTGCTGAACCTGCGCACGGGTCGGCTGCGGCTTCTTCGAGGCGCGTTCGGGCCGCAGCAGCGAGCGACGCGCCGAGTGCGCGGCCGGCTGCGGCGGCTCAAGGCGACGCGGGTCGTAGCCGCCGACCAGCGCGGCGAGCACGTCGAGGAAGATGCACACGCCGCGTCCGCCGGCGTCCACGACCCCGGCCTCGGCGAGCACCGGAAGCTGATGCTGGGTCAAGGCCAGGGCTTCGAAAGCCGCCTGGCGGGCCGCCTCGGCGACGACCGGGAACGGCGGCTGCAGCGATGATCCTGCCTGCTGCACCAGTGCGGTCGCGGCGGTCGCGGCGGCCTTGACCACCGAGAGCATCGTGCCCTCGACCGGCACCACGACCGCTTTCCTGGCCGCGTCGTCCGCCCTGGCCAGCGCGGCGGCGAGGGTGGCCGCATCGATGTGGCCCCGGTTGCGCGCGGTCTCGGCCAGCACGTCGGCCAGGCCGCGCAGCAGCTGCGCGAGGATCGTGCCGGAGTTTCCGTGCGCGCCTTCGAGGGCGCCGGTGGCCAGGGCGTCGAGCGCGGCGGCGGCGCTGCTCGCGCTCGGCTTGACCTCTTGGACTTCGGCGGACGCGGCGTCGAGCCGTTCGCAGGCGGCGTCGAAGGTGAGGTACAGGTTCGTGCCGGTGTCGCCGTCCGGGACGGGGAAGACGTTGAGGGCGTCGATCTCCTCGCGGGCCCGGCCGAGCGCGGCCAGGCTGGCTCGGGCCCAGGTGCGTACCGCGACCCCGTCGACGGCTTCGAGCACGAGGCGGCCCTTTCGATACTGGCTGGAGATAGTGGTCCCGGCGGCCGGTCCCGACGGGAGCGGCTCCAGCCCACCTTAGGCGCTGGAATAGCGAATTGGCATTGCGGCCGACGTGTGGGTTACTCTGGCGAGGTTGCCCGGAACGCGCCTGGGCGCGAGTCCACCTGTAACAACGGTCTTTTGGAGTGTCTCCCGTGGCTGCCAACTGTGACATTTGCGGCAAGGGTCCGGGTTTCGGCATGAACGTGTCGTACTCGCACCGCCGCACGAAGCGTCGCTTCAACCCGAACATCCAGAACATCCGCACGACGCTGCCGAACGGGACTCCGAAGCGGCAGAACGTGTGCACCAAGTGCATGAAGGCCGGCAAGATCACCCGCTAGGGAAGCTCTTCGCCGCGCGCTCTGCACTAGCTCTCCGAGAGCGGGTTCAGACGGTGCTTTCACGCCCTGGGTTGTCCGACGGGTCCGATTCCGGAGCCGAGCGGATAGCCCAGGGCAATTGCTTTCGTGACGTACTTCTTCGCCTCGGCGACCGCTTCGGGCACCAGCTTTCCCGCGCCGAGCAGGGTCGCGACGGCGCTGGCGTACGTGCAGCCGGTGCCGTGGGTGTGCCGGTTGGCGATGCGCCCGGCAACGAACCAGTGCTCGGTGACGCCGTCCGTCAGCAGGTCCGCCGCCGCGTCGTCGGCGAGATGACCGCCCTTCAGCAGGAGCCAGCGCGGGCCGTGGCCGAGCAGCGTACGCGCCGCCTCGCGCATCCCCTCCCGGTCGGCCACGCGCTCGCCCACCAGCCAACTCGCCTCGTCCAGATTCGGCGTCAGGACCGTTGTGCGCGGCAGCAGTTCGCCGAGCAGGACGTCGCGCGCCTCGGATTTGAGCAGCGTGTCGCCGTGCTTTGAGACGGCGACCGGATCGACGACCACCGGGACTCGCTCGTCCAGCGTATTGATCAGACCGGCGACGACGCGCACCAACTCGGGGCCGCCGAGCATCCCGGTCTTCACCGCGTCCACGCCGATATCGTCCACGCAGGCCCGGAACTGCGCCTCGACCGCCTCCGGGGGAAGCGGCCAGGCGCCGCGCACGCCGAGCGAATTCTGCGCCGTGACGACCGTGATCGCGCTCATGCCGTGCCCGCCGAGGGCCCGGATCGTCGCGAGATCCGCCTGGATCCCCGCCCCGCCACCGGAATCGGACCCGGCCACCGTCAGGATTCTGTTCACGGGGTTCGCGGGCCTCGCGGGGTTCATGTGGGCCGTCGGCATCAGCCGAAGTGGTCCCAGCCGCGTGAGCCCGTCCAGGCGCGTCCGGCGACGGTGACCAGCGGAGCCTCGTCGCCCTCCGCGCGGCCGAGGACGCGGCCGACGGCAGTCCAGCCCGGCGGCAGCGCGGCTCCGACCGGGAAGCAGGCGGCCAGCGCGTGATCTTCGCCACCCGTGAGCACCCAGTCCAGGACTTGGACACCAAGTTGCGCGGCTGTTTCACGAAGTTGATCGTCGATCGGGAACGCGGCGGGGTCGAGGTCGATGCGGACGCCGCTCTCCTCGGCGATGTGCCCGACGTCGGCGAGCAGACCGTCGCTGATGTCCAGCATGGCCGTGGCGCCGGCTAGCGCGGCGGCCGGGCCTTGTTCGTACGGAGGTTCGGGGCTCCTATGAAGCGCCAGAGCCTGCTTGGGCCCATCAACCTCACGCAGCAGAAGTTCGAGGCCGCAGGCGCTCCAGCCGAGCTCACCCGCGTAGGCCACGACGTCCCCGGGACGGGCTCCGGCACGCGTCACGGGCGCACGTCCCTGCAGGTCGCCAAGGGCGGTCACGGCGATCAGCAGCGTCTCGGAACGCACCGTGTCGCCGCCGGCCACCGAGGCGCCGACCAGCGCCGCCTCGTCGGCGAGACCGGCCGAGAGGTCCTTGGCCCAGCTCACCGCCAGTTCGGCGGGGGCGGCGAGGCCCACCAGCAGCGCGGTGCCGACGCCGCCCATCGCGGCAATGTCGGCGAGGTTCTGCGCGGCGGCCTTGCGGCCCACCTGGTACGCGGAGGACCAGTCGCGGCGGAAATGCCGACCCTCGACCAGCAGATCCGTACTGGCCACCACGCGCCCGTCGGCGGCGCTGACCAGGGCCGCGTCGTCGCCCGGGCCGAGGAGCACGGCGTGGCCCTGCGGAACGTTCCGGGCAACCCGGTTGATCAGGCCGAATTCACCGATCTGGCCTAAGGTGGATTCACCGGTGGACCCCGGGCGCTCACTCGTCACGGGACCCACTGTAGAGGGCTCGCCGACCGGCGGGCCGAGGACCGCGACCACCCTCAGGTGTGTAACCAACCCGAACCCCCTTGCGGCGGCCCCGGGTCGGGCCGGTAACGTTTCGCCGTTATCTAGTTCTCATTGACTATACGCACGTAGTCCAACTGGAGGGCTCCAAAGTGGTTCAGGCCTACATCCTCGTCCAGACCGAAGTCGGCCGCTCCGCGGCGGTCGCCGGCCAGATCACCGAGCTTCCCGGGGTCATCTCCGCGGAGGACGTGACCGGCCCCTATGATGTGATCGTGCGTACGGAGGCCGAGACCATGGACGACCTGGGCAAGCTGATCGTCGCCCGGATCCAGGTGATCGAGGGCATCACCCGCACGCTGACCTGCCCGGTGGTCAACCTCGGGTGAACAAGCTCCGTGTCCTGCTTCCCGCCGCCGGGGTGGTCGCCGCCTCGGTCGGCGGCGCCTGCGCCTGGCTGTTCATGACCGCCGACAAGGCTGTGGCGGTCGCCCCGCCCAACGCGAGCCCCGCGGTGCGGAAGGTCTGCGCGACCCTGTACCAGGATCTGCCCGCCACGGTGGCCGGCCAGACCCGCGACCAGGTGACGCCGTCCTCCGACCTGACCGCGGCCTGGGGCAAGAGCCCGATCGTGATGACGTGCGGCACGGCCGCGCCCGCCGTACTCACCCCGAGCAACAAGGCCTACGACCCGGAGGCGCAGGCCGTCTACGCCAACGGCGTCTCCTGGCTGCCGGTGCAGGTCTCGAACGGCTACGAGTTCTTCACCACCCAGCGCGAGGTCTACGTCGAGGTCTTCGTGCCCTCCTCGTACAACCTCGCGGACGGCAACCCCGGGATGGACGCGCCGACCGACCTGTCCGCCGCCATCGTCAAGGGCACCCCGACCAACGAGGGCACCTCCGGCGCCGACGTCAGCCCCGCCTGAGCGCCCATTCCCGGCCGCCGGCGGCCAAGCCGCGCTACCGCAACCCGCGCGGCCGGGAAAGCGCCTCGGCGATCAACCGGTCCACCAACTCCGCGTAGGACACGCCGCTCGCGGCCCACATCTGCGGGAACATCGAGGTGGTGGTGAAGCCGGGCATGGTGTTGATCTCGTTGACCACGAAGCGGCCGTCCTCCAGCAGGAAGAAGTCCACCCGGGCCAGGCCCTCGCATTCGAGCGCCTCGAAGGACTCGACCGCCAGGCGCTGGATCTCAGCGGTCTGCTCCTCGCTGAGGACCGCGGGCAGGTCCACGGCGGTGGTGCCGTCCAGGTACTTGGCCTCGAAGTCGTAGAACTCGTGGTCGCCGAGCACCTTCAGTTCCGCCGGGAGCGAGGCTTCGGCCCGGCCGCCGCCCACGCCGCCCAGGACGCCGACCTCGATTTCGCGGCCGCGCAGCATGCCCTCGATCACCAGCTTCGGGTCGTGCTCGCGGGCGAATTCGATCGCGGCGGCCAGTCCGGTCTCGTCGTGCACCTTTGAGATGCCCATCGAGGAGCCGGCGCGCGCGGGCTTGACGAAGACCGGGTACTCGAGCTGCTCGACCGCGGCTCGCACCGCTTCCTTGCCGCCCTCGGTGTCCCACTGCGCGCCGCGCACCGCGATGTAGGGGCCGATCGGCAGACCGGAGGCGGCCAGCAGCCGCTTCATCACGTCCTTGTCCATGCCGACGGCCGAGGCGAGCACTCCGGAGCCGACGTACGGGATGCCGGCGAGCTCGAGCAGGCCCTGCAGCGTGCCGTCCTCGCCGTACGGGCCGTGCAGCAGCGGCAGGACCACGTCCACGTCGCCCAGCACCTTGGGCACCGCGCCCGGCTCGTGCACCGTCAGCTCGCGCGCGGTCGGGTCCGCCGCCATGGTGACGAGCGCCCCGCTGGTCTCGTCGATCCGCGGCGGCAGGTTGCCGTCGGTGATCGCGAGCTGCTCGCCGATTCCCTCGGCGAGCACCCACCGGCCGTCGGTGGAGATGCCCACCGGAACGACCTCGTACCGCTCGGGATCGAGCACCTTGAGCACGCTGCCCGCGGTGACGCAGGAGATCGCGTGCTCGCTGGACCGGCCGCCGAAGACGACGGCGACGCGGATCTTGGACGTGTTCTCGGAGGCGGCCATGCCGGCGTTCGGGTCGCTCATAGCTCCCAGACCCTAGTACAAGCCCTCCGACTTCGCGGACCTGGCCATCAGCGCGGCGAGCATCTCCTTCGGCGCGTGCCCCTCGTGGACCACGCCGACCACGGCGCGTGCGATCGGCATGTCCACTCCGTGACGTTCCGCCAATTCCAAAACAGATCTACATGACTTGACGCCCTCGGTGGTCTGCCGCACCTCCGCGGTCGCCTGCTCGATGCTCAGGCCCCTGCCGAGGTGCACGCCGAACATGTGGTTGCGGGACAGCGAAGAGCCGCACGTGGCCACCAGGTCGCCGAGGCCCGCGAGGCCCGAGAAGGTGTACGGATCCGCGCCCGCGGCCAGGCCGAGCCGGGTCGCCTCGGCCAGTCCTCGGGTGATCAGCGTGCCCTTCGCGTTGTCGCCCAGACCCATGCCGTCGGCCATTCCGGCGGCCAGGCCGATCACGTTCTTGATGGCGCCGCCGAGCTCGCAGCCGACGACGTCGGTGTTGGTGTACGGCCGGAAGTACTGGGTGTGGCAGGCCTTCTGCAGCCGCTCGGCCACCGTCGAGTCGGCGGAGGCCACCACGGACGCGGCGGGCCTGCGGTGCGCGATCTCGTGCGCCAGGTTGGGCCCGGAGACCACGGCGATCCGATCGGGCCCGGCGCCGGTGCACTCGGCGATGACCTCGCTCATCCGCATGCAGGTGCCGATCTCCACGCCCTTCATCAGGGAGACGAAGACGGTGTGCGACTCGGCCAGCGGCGCCCAGGCGGCCAGGTTGGCGCGCAGCGACTGCGCGGGCACGACGAGGACCGCGAAGTCCGCCTCCCGCAGCGCCTCGGCCGGATCCACGGTGGCGCGCAGGCTCTCGGGCAGTTCGATGCCGGGCAGGTAGTCGGGGTTCTCGTGCCGGGCGTTGATGGCCTCGGCGAGTTCCGGGCGCCGGCCGACGAGCGTCACCTCGGTGCCGGCGTCGGCGAGCACCATGCCGAAGGCGGTGCCCCAGCTGCCTGTTCCGAAGACGGCGGCGCGGGTCACTCGCCCACCTCCGCCGAGGCGGCCTCGGCGGCGGCCGGCGTCGCGGCCTCGGTCTCGGCCTCGCCTTCGACCTCCTTGACCGGCGGCACGAAGCGCACCGCGGGCGCCGTCTCGCCGCGCAGCACCTCGAGCAGCTTCGTGATCTCGGCCATCATCAGGTCCGTGACCTCCTGCTCGGCGGTCCGGTCCCGGCCGCGCTCCGCCCAGGGCGACATGTCCAGCGGCGGTCCCGCGATCACCCTGAGGGTCTTGCGCGGGAAGAAGTTGAACTTGGTCGAGTACGGCGCGAGCACCTCCTGCGCCCCCCACTGCGCGATCGGGATCACCGGAACCCCGGTACGCAGCGCGATCCGGGCCGCGCCGGTGCGCGCGGCCATCGGCCACAGGTCAGGGTCCTTCGTCATGGTGCCCTCGGGGTAGAAGATCACCGTCTCGCCGCGCTTGAGCGCGTCCTGCGCCGCGATCATCGCCTTGACCGCGTCGCGGGTGCCGCGGTGCACCGGGATCTGGCCCGCGGCCTGGAACCACTTGCCGAGCAGCGGGTGCTTGAACACCCCGGCCTTGGCGGTGAACCGCGGGGTGCGCCCGGTCCCCAGCACGAAGTGCCCGACCGCCAGCGGGTCGAAGAACGAGTAGTGGTTGACGACGAGCAGGGCGCCGCCGCGCTTCGGCACGTTCTCCCGCCCGCGCCAGTCCCGCTTCGTCAGCAGCACCAGAGTCGGCCGCGCGATGGCCTCGATGAGCAGGAACGCTAAACCGCGACGCGGGTTACGGGGGGCCACCTGGGGTCCTTCCGATCGAGCCTGGGCTTGTTCGCCGGGTGCGAGCACCGCTTGAAGACATGGACAAGCCCTATCCTCGCCCCTCGCTCCGACTCCTGCCAAGGCGGGTCCCGCACAGCGCGCGGCGCGGACCTTTATGCGTTCTTGATATCGCGGCGTGGGAAAATGACCGCGTGTGGTCCCTGGTGATTCCGGTCAAGAAGCTGTCCGCGGCGAAAACCCGGCTGGCCCCGCTGCCTACAGGCCGCCGGGCCGATCTGGCCCTGGCCTTCGTGCACGACTGCGTGGCGGCGGCGTTGGCGGTCCCGTTGGTCTCGCAGGTCCTGGTGGTGACGGCGGACGAGGTGGCGGCCGAAGGCCTCGGCAAACTCGGCGCGCGGATCGCTGTGGAACCGGAGCCGCGGAACGGCCTTGACCGGCTGAACGCGGCGATCTCCTTCGGTGCCGGGTTCTCCCGGCTGGAGCGGCCGGAACTGCGCGTCGGGGCGCTGACCGGCGACCTGCCCTCGCTGCGCACCGAGGAGCTGAGCGCGGTGCTCGGCCTCGCCACCGCGATAGAGGGGCGCAGCTTCGTGCCGGACGCGGCGGGCAGCGGCACCACCTTGCTACTCGGGGCCGAGGACGGCACCCTCGATCCGCGCTTCGGGCCGGATTCGCGGGCCAGGCACGCGCAGAGCGGCGCGGCGGAGCTGTTCGGCGTCGGCCGGTCGGTGCGGCAGGACGTGGACACGCTCGCCGACCTGGAGGCGGCGTTAAGGTTGGGGGTCGGGGTCCACACCGCGCACGAGATCGGACTAGGACTGATGCAGGGAACCGTCCGGAGCTTCGACCCGGAGACCAGGGGCGGCACGGTGCTGCTCGACGACGGCACCGAGCTGCCGTACGACGCCGCCGCCTTCGACGCGGGCGGGCTGCGGCTGGCCCGGGTCGGCCAGCGGGTGGCGCTGCGCGCGGACGCCGCCGGGCGCATCACGGCCCTGACGCTGGCCACGCTGCCGCTGCCGGAGTAAGAGCGGCTTTCCGGGCGGCGGTCATCGCGGTCACCGCTCGTCGTCCGCACAAAATAGATTCGAATTCGAAAAGCGCGATTGCCCGCGGAACGCGAATGTCCCCCCACAGCCGGCGCCTTGGCGGTGGGGGGACATTCGCGTGTTCGACTTCGAATCGAAGGAGTGAGCGATTCGAGGGACTGCCGGAATCGGGCTAGCGCTTGCGCGCCGGGGCCTTCTTCGCGACGGCCTTCTTGGCGGTCGTCTTCTTGGCGACGGCCTTGGTGGCCGGAGCCTTGGCGACGGCCTTCTTGGCGGCCGGACGCGCCGTGGCCGTGATCTTCTTCGCCACGGTCTTCTTGGCGGCGGCCTTGGCCGCGGTCTTCTTCGCGGCCGGCTTCGCCACGGCGGCGGTCTTCTTGGCCGCGGCCTTGACCATGGTGCTCTTGACGGCGGTCTTCTTGGCGGCCGGCTTGGCGGCGGCGGCGCGGGAGGCCACGGTCCTGGCCGGGGCGGCCTTCTTCGCGGCGGCGGCCTTGACCGGGGTGGCCTTCTTGGCCGCGGCCTTCTTGGCGGCGACCTTCTTCGCCGCCGCGCGCTTGCGGCCGGTGCTGGTGTTCACCTCGTCCTTGAGTGCCTGGCCGGGCCGGAACTTCGGCACGGTGGCGGCCGGAACGGCCACGGACTCGCCGGTGCGCGGGTTGCGCGCGGTGCGGGCGGCGCGGCGGGTGGTCTCGAAGGTGCCGAAGCCGGTCAGCGACACCTTGTCGCCGGAGATGATCGCGCCGGTGATGCCATCCAGAACGGCGTCCACGGTGTCGCCTGCCGAACGGCGGGAGATGTCAAGCTTGCTGGCGACTGCGTCGATCAGCTGTGCCTTGTTCACGATGCGCCCCTGAGGGTTAGGTGCGGCGCCGGTTTGCACCACACATGCGGAGGATTTCCTTTCCGCACCGTAGGCCCCTGAATCGCCTGAATCAAACACCAAAGGCCTTAATCACCCTTGTGTCGCAATACCAGTGCGTCAAGGAAGAGCTCGAGACGGCGCATCGCGTCGCTTCGATCGTGCCGGGAGGCGGCCGTGATGACGAGCAGCCGGCGGCTGAGTTCGGCGTGTTCGGCGGGCGGCAAATCCAACGCCCGCAAGGCTTCGTGCGCCTCTTTCAGGCGCTGCGCGAGACGCGCGTAGCCGGACAGCTCGCGCCCCTCCGCGGCGTCGAACGGCTCGAAATCCCCGTCCGCCGCCGATGCCCGAGACATGCGTCCATTCTGCGGCACCGGCGGCGTGTCGCCGAATCCGCCGGGGGACGGCGGATCCGGCCCCGGACCCGGGGGCCCGGTCATCGGTCTGAATTCGTTAGAGCGTGACCGGCTTGTACGAGGGGCGGTGGGTCTCGAACTCGTCGACCGCCGACACGTTGCGCAGCGTCAAGCCGATGTCATCCAGCCCTTCCATGAGCCGCCAGCGGGTGTAGTCGTCGATCTCGAAGGGGGCGACGAGTTCCCCGACGCGCACCTCGCGCGCATCGAGGTCCACGGTCACCTCCGTCGCCGGATCCGCCTCGATCGCGGTCCAGATCCGCTCCACGGTCGCCTGCGGCAGCACCACCGTGAGCAGCCCGCCCTTGAGCGAGTTGCCGCGGAAGATGTCGGCGAAACGGGCGGAGATCACGGCCTTGAAACCGTAGTTCTGCAGCGCCCAGACCGCGTGCTCGCGGGACGATCCTGTACCGAAGTCGGGGCCGGCCACCAGCACCGTCGCGCCCTGCCGCTCCGGCTTGTTGAGGATGAACTCGGGGTCGTTGCGCCACGCGGCGAACAGCCCGTCCTCGAAACCGCTGCGGGTGACCCGCTTGAGGTAGACGGCCGGGATGATCTGGTCGGTGTCCACGTTCGAACGGCGCAGCGGGACGGCCGTGCCGGTGTGAGAAACGAATTTATCCATATCGGCTCAGACCTCCTGCGTGGCGGGCAGATCGGACGGCGCGGCCAGGTGGCCGGTGACGGCGGTGGCGGCGGCGACCAGCGGGGAGACCAGATGGGTCCGGCCGCCCTTGCCCTGCCTGCCCTCGAAATTCCGGTTCGAGGTGGAGGCGGAGCGCTCGCCCGGGGCCAGCTGGTCCGGGTTCATGCCGAGGCACATCGAGCAGCCGGCGAAGCGCCACTCGGCGCCCGCCGCCTCGAAGACCTGGTGCAGGCCCTCGGCCTCGGCCTCCAGGCGCACCCGGGCCGAGCCCGGCACGACCAGCATCCGCACGCCCTCGGCGACCTTGCGGCCCTTGAGGACCGCGGCCGCGGCGCGCAGATCCTCGAGCCGGCCGTTGGTGCAGGAACCGAGGAACACGGTGTCCACGGAGATCTCGCGCAGCGGCTGGCCGGCGGTCAGGCCCATGTAGGTCAGCGCGCGCTCGGCGTTCTGGCGCGCGTTCGGGTCCTCGATCGCGGCCGGGTCGGGCACGGAATCACCCAGCGGGGCGCCCTGTCCGGGGTTGGTGCCCCAGGTGACGAACGGGGTGAGCGTGTCGGCGTCGATGGCGACCTCGGCGTCGAACTTCGCGCCCTCGTCGGTGCGCAGCGTGGCCCAGTAGGCCAGCGCCGCGTCCCAGTCCTCGCCCTGCGGCGCGTGGGCACGATCCTTGAGATAAGCGTACGTGGCGTCGTCCGGGGCGATCAGGCCCGCGCGGGCGCCGGCCTCGATCGACATGTTGCACACGGTCATCCGGCCCTCCATGGAGAGGTTGCGGATGGCCTCGCCGCGGTACTCCAGGATGTAGCCCTGGCCGCCGCCGGTGCCGATCTTGGCGATGACCGCGAGGATGACGTCCTTGGCGGTCACCCCGGGCTGCAGGGCGCCGGTGACGTTGATCGCCATCGTCTTGAAGGGCTTGAGCGGCAGCGTCTGGGTGGCGAGCACGTGCTCGACCTCGCTGGTGCCGATGCCGAAGGCGATCGCGCCGAACGCTCCGTGGGTGGAGGTGTGCGAGTCGCCGCAGACGATGGTCATGCCCGGCTGGGTCAGCCCGAGCTGCGGGCCGATCACGTGCACCACGCCCTGGTTCGCGTCGCCCAGCGAGTGCAGCCGCACGCCGAACTCGGCGCAGTTGCGGCGCAGGGTCTCGATCTGGGTGCGGGAGACCGGGTCGGCGATCGGCTTGTCGATGTCGAGGGTCGGGGTGTTGTGGTCCTCGGTCGCGATCGTCAGATCCGGGCGGCGGACCGGGCGACCGGCCAACCGGAGGCCGTCGAAGGCCTGGGCGCTGGTGACCTCGTGGATGAACTGCATGTCGATGTAAAGGAGATCGGGCTCGCCCTCGGCGCGGCGCACCACGTGCGCCTCCCAGATCTTCTCGGCCAGCGTCAGCGGCTGCACTGGCGCTGCGTGTGCGGCTGTCATCGGGCTTCGCTCCATGTCGTGGTGTTTTTTACGCCCAGGGTAGAAGGCGCTTGAGCCGCGTTGTCACGGCTACGATTCGCGGTCCGGTGCCGTCCAGCCTTGCACCGTCTCACCAAACGATGCACTTGTGTCTCAGGCAATGAGATGGCAATATCGCCCCATGGACACCGTATCCAGCGGCGTCGGCGTGCTCGACAAGGCCGCCGCCGTCCTCAGCGCATTGGAATCGGGCCCCGCCACCTTGGCCGGCCTGGTTTCGGCGACCGGTCTGGCGCGCCCGACGGCGCACCGGCTCGCGGTCGCCTTGGAGCACCACAGGCTGGTCTCCAGAGATATACAAGGCAGATTCGTGCTCGGCCCCAGGCTTTCCGAACTGGCCGTGGCGGCCGGCGAGGACCGGCTGCTCGCGGCCGCGGGCCCGGTGCTGGCGAACCTGCGCGACGTCTCCGGCGAATCGGCGCAGCTCTACCGCAGGCAGGGTGAGATGCGCGTCTGCGTGGCGGCGGCCGAGCGGCTGACCGGCCTGCGCGACACCGTCCCGGTCGGCGTGGCGCTGCCGATGGCGGCGGGCTCGGGAGCACAGGTGCTGCTCGCCTGGGAGGAGCCCGACCGGTTGCACCGCGGCCTGCAAGGGGCGCGCTTCACCGCCACCACGCTGGCGGGCGTGCGACGCCGCGGCTGGGCCCAGTCCGTGGCCGAGCGCGAGATGGGCGTCGCCTCGGTCTCGGCGCCGGTGCGCGGCCCGAACAACCGGGTCATCGCGGCCGTGTCGATCTCCGGCCCGGTGGAACGGCTGACCCGCTACCCCGGCAAGCTGCACGCGGAGTCGGTCCTCGACGCCGCCGCCCGTCTTTCCGAAGCGGTCCAGCGCACGGCGTAGTAGCCGGCTGGGGAAACCGCGGCTCGCGCGGATGCGGAGCGCGAGCCCGGAAAAGCTTTAACGCAGCGGCGACGAAAGCCTGGAAGCGCTTTAACGCTGTAGTGCTGTGAGCCCGGAGCCGACAGAAGACAACGGTGTCCATCCGATCGGCGGAGAACCAACGCTCGTCAGTGCCAGCGCGTCTCAGGCTCAGGACTTCTCGATCCTTGGCATCTTCAGCGCGGGATCTCCTTGTGCCAGGTCCTCTCGAAGACCGATTCATCGCCGTCATAGCAGCTGACGCTGTTCTCGACGACGTACGCGGTCGCCGTGCACCTGGTCTCGGAGTACGCGACCACGCGCGCCTCCCAGTCGAGGTCCTCGCGACGCAGCCGCACCGACCAGTCCGACCTGGCCCGCGCGCTGAGCGGATCGCGCTCCTGGATCCAGTAGCGGTCCCGCGCGGACTCGCTGTACTCCAGGCCGTCCGGGTACACCCGCGCGCTTGCCCCGTAACCGGGGTCGATGTCGAGCGCCCACAGTCCGGTCGCGACGTCTCTGGCGACCGCTCGCAGCGGTCTGCCGCTCCCAGCTTCGACGATGCGCACACCGAGGGGTTCGGCCTGCTCCGACTCGAAGAAGGCGATCCGGGCTTTTCCGGCGTCCGGCAGCGGGTCGCGAACCGGGAGGATGAGGGCGCTGTTCGCCGGGTCCACCTCGTAGCCGGCGCCCTCGGCGTGCGGCCAGATCCACGGCCAGTAGGCGGACGAGAGCGCCACCCTGATCCGGTGGCCGGGCGGGAAGGCGTGCCCGGCGCCGCCGAGTTCGAACTCGACATCGCCGCCCTCCGCCGGGTTCCACGGCGTGATCCGGTCCCGTCCCGCGCGGGCCTGGAGGTTGAGCACGCCGCGGGTGACGAGGGTGGACGAGCCGTCGGGAGCGACGTCGCACAGCCGCGCGATGACGTTGGCGCGCTCGGCGGAGCAGGTCAGCCGCAACCGGATGCCCGGACGGCCGAGAATCTCGATCCTTCCGGTCAGCGGCGCGGTGTCGAAGCAGACGGAGCGGCCGTCCTCGGCGCGCTGGTCCGGCGGCAGGTCCCCGGGATTGCCGATCGGGAAGTAACGGCCCGCGTCCACGCCGGTCTGCTGCGGCGAGTGCACCGCGAGCAGCCGCGCGTCAGACACCTCCACCGGCTGCGCCAGCGCGATCCGCGTCATCTCGACCTGTGCGGACGGCCAGGATTCATCCCCGACCCATCGCCCCGGCCGCTCCCGGTACATCGTCGCCGGCGGCACCGACTCGCAGATCCAGCTGCGCAGCGGCGCGTCCTCGAGCACTCCCGACTCGATGTCCTTGAGCCAGTGGTCCCACCAGCGCAGCGTCTCCTGCAGGAAGCCGATCGCCGGCCCCGGCGGCAGGCCGCGATCGGGGTACTGATGCGACCACGGCCCGATCAGCCCGCGCACCGGCGTGCCCTGGTCCGTCAGGTGCTCGACGAGGCGGAAGACGGTGTCACGGTACGGATCGTGCCAGCCGCCGACGGCCAGCACCGCGGCCTTGATCGCGCCGTAGTCCTCGCAGACGCTGCCGTGCTTCCAGTACTCGTCGCGCTGCTGGTGCGCGAGCCAGGTATGGATGAAGGGTTCGAGTTCGCCGAGCCTGGCCAGCCACTGATCGCGCCACCCGGCCCCGGCGTAGCGCGGATCCGGCGGCCGGGCAGTGAAGGCGAGCATCGTCGCAGCCCAGGCGTGCATGTCCACGCCGAGCACCGCTCCGCCCGCATAGTGCACGTCGTTGTCGTAGCGGTCGTCGGTGGAGCACACGGTGACGATCGCCTTCAGCGCCTCCGGTGCGCGCGCGGCGACCTGGAGGGCGTTGAAGCCGCCCCAGGAAATGCCGAACATGCCGACCTTGCCATCGGACCACGGCTGGCGGGCGAGCCATTCGACGACCGCGACACCGTCGAGGATCTCCTGCTCCGAGTACTCGTCGGTCATCGCGCCGTCGGAGTTTCCGTTGCCCCGGATGTCCACCCGGACGGACGCATAACCGTGTCCCGCGTACCAGGGGTGTCGTTGTGCGTCTCTCGGCGCCGTCCAGTCGGTGAGCCGGTACGGCAGGTACTCGAGCAGTACGGGCACCGGTTCCTCGGTGACAGGCCGCCAGATCCGCGCGTAGAGCCGGGTCCCGTCCTCGAGCGGGATACGCACGTCCTGTTGAGCGACGTCGTAGGGGAACTCCGCGCGGATTCTCATCGCCGACACCTCACAGCCGACTCTCCTATATAGAGGTAGAGGCAGACCGGCGGTCCGATGCCTGTCCTGATACCGGTATGTTCGCGACAATACCGGCGTCAGGGAGCGAGTGCCTCCGCAGGCTGATCCGGCTGCGCCACCGGAGTGGCCGAGGGCACACCGGCAGGATCGACGGCGGACAGGGCGCCCGGACCGGAGACGGCGCCGGCATCGACGACCGACGTGGTGCCAATGCCAGGGCCGGAGGCGGCAGCCGGTATGCCCGAGTCGAGGCGGCGCAGGAAGAGGATCGTGAGCAGCGCCGCCGCGCCCATCATCACCGCACCGACGATCGAGACCACATTGACGCTGTGCGCGAAGGCCTCCCGCGCGGCGCTCAAGAGTTGCGCACCCGCCGCGCCGGGCTCCTTGGCCGCAGTGGCGACCGCGCCGCCGAGGGTGGAGCGGGCCGGCGCCGGGGCTATCGTCGTACCGAGACGGTGCCGGTAGACGGCCGCGCCTATGCTGCCCATCACGGCCATGCCGAGCGCGCCGCCGAGTTCGGTGACGGTCTCGTTCATCGCCGCGGCGGCTCCCGCGCGCTCCGGCGGGATCGCGCCGAGCATCAGTTCGTTGCCGAGCACCGAGACACAGACCCCGCCGCAGGCGAGCAGTCCCGCGCCGACCATCAGAACCCAGAGGTGCGCGCCCGGGTGCAGCATCGTGGCCTGCACCGCGTATCCGGCGAGGATCACCAGGAAGCCGCCCGCGATCACGTACGCCCGGTCGAGGATCCGGGACAGCGCCGAGGTGATCCCGATCACCGCGCCGATGCCGAGCGAGGGCACCAGCGACCAGAGCGCCGCCTCCAACGGGCTCATGCCGAGGACCGACTGAAGGTACTGAGTCAGGAACATGGCATTGCCCAATATCGCGAACATCGCGATCAGGCAGGTCGCCAGCGAGCCCGAATACCCTCGGCCGCGGAACAGGCCGAGATCCACCATCGGATGCGCCGCCCTGCGCTGCCTGAGCAGGAAGAGCGCGGCCATCAACAGACCCGCGGCCACGCCGCCGACGCGCAGCGCGTCCACCCCGTTCTCGGCTATCTCGGAGGTGCCGAAGACCGCCGGGAGCACCGCGGCGAAGGAGAGCCCGGAGCTCAACAGATCGAAGCGGCCGGTCTGCGGCGAGCGGTACTCCGGCAGCAGAAAGGGCGCGAGGACCAGCAGCAACGCCATGAAGGGCAGGTTGATCAGGAAGACCGAGCCCCACCAGAAGTGGTCGAGCAGCACGCCGCTGATGACCGGGCCGAACATGACGCCGCTCATCGCGCCGCCGGTCCACATCCCGATCGCCTTCCTGCGCTGGGCCGGGTCGTGGAACATGTTGCGGATCAGCGCGAGGGTCGAGGGCATCAGCGTGGCCCCGGCTATCCCCTGCACCGCCCGCGCGGCGATCAACTCCCCCGCGCTGCCCGCGTACGCCGCGCCCAGCGAGGCGATGCCGAAGCAGCACGCGCCGAGCAGCAGGAGCCTGCGACGCCCGATCCGGTCGCCGACCGCGCCCATCGTGATCAGCAGGCCGGCGAGCACGAAGCCGTAGACGTCGTACATCCACAGTTGCTGGGTGCTGCTCGGGTGCAGCGCCCGGGTGATGAACGGCACCGCGTAGAGCAGCACCGAGGTGTCCATGGAGACGAGCAGCAGCGGGAGCAGCAGCACCCCGAGCGCGATCCATTCCCTGCGCCCGGCCCTGGGAGCTGCCCCGTCCCGGCTGTCGTCGTCATATTTTGAACGGTACATGCGTCTAGGACGATTGTCTAGTACACTTGTGCAAGACGGACGTCCCAGGCTGGGATATGCTGTTTGACATGGGAAATCGTGAGGCTCTGCTGGAAAGCGCCAAGCGCTGCCTGATCGAGAAGGGCTATTCCAAGACCACCGCGCGGGACATCGCCGAGGCGGCGGGGGTCAGCCTGGCGGCCATCGGCTACCACTACGGCTCAAAGGAATCGCTGCTCGAGCAGGCGTTCATGGCGGCGATGGAGGAGTGGCTCGACGACGAGAAGCAGATCGCGCAGCAAGAAACGGCGAGCGGATCGATCGAGGAGTTCCGCTCCTTCTTCACGAGCGTGATCGGGACCTTCCCGGAGCAGAAACCGCTGCTGCGGCTCAACATCGAGATGGGATTGGAGAGCATGAACCACCCGGCGCTCGGCGCCTTCATGGCCGAGGCGGTGCAGCTCGGCCGGCAGGGCCTGGCACACGGCCTCGGCGGACTCGATCCCGAGCGGGACGGGGAACTAGCGCAACAGGTCGGTGCGTTCTACAGCGTGTTGATGACCGGCATCATCGCCCAGTATCTGATGGACCGGGAGAGATTCCCGAGTGCATCCGATTTGGCCGAAGGTCTGCGGTACGTCGCGGAAAGGGCGCATAACGCGTAGCTTGGCCATGCCTCGCCGCGCCGACGACACCCCGAATCGGCGCCCCGACACCATGCGCCGATTGCGCGCGACGCCTCAGCGGTGGTAAGCACGGTTCGAGACAACATCCGTCTCAAGGCTGGACGGTCGCAACCTTCGTAGCCATATGATGACAGTACGTGAAAACGGCTCGTCATCCGTGGCACGGGGGCGACGCGTCGGGCCGCGGGCGGATGACCGGCCGCAATCGCCCTAACGAAGGGGATGGAAGAATGCGCCACCACCCCGAATCGGCCCTTACGGCCGCGGGTCCCGCGCGCTTCCCCGGCCCCTCCGCAAGCCCCGTCGGCCGTCGCGGCAGCACGAGTGCCGCCGGAGCCGCGCGGGGCCGCAGGGGCGGCCCTGAGGGCGTCACGCGACGCCTCTGGGGCGCCGCGCCGTGAGCAACGCACCCACTTCTCCCCAGCGCATCTCGACGGCCTGGTTCAAGGCGCTCGCCGAGATCGGCGGGGTGCCCGGCAGCGCCGCGCGCTCGCGCGGCCTGCTGCAGGAGCTGGCCGGGCGCTTCCTGGCCGCTCCGGCGGGCGCGGAGCCGCTGCGCGAACTCGGCGCCGCGGCCGGGCGCGCGCTGGTGGACGGCAACTACACGCAGCCGGAGTCGATAGCGACCACGGTCGGCGTGCTCGAGGAGAACCTGCCGGGCGAATTCGGCCGGACCGAGCGCACCGCCCTGTACGCCGGTCTCGCCGCGGGCTACGCGAACGCGCTGCGCGAGCGCACCCGGGCCGAGCAGGAGCTGATCCGGCAGGCCGTGCTGAGCGCGCACCGCACCGGCGAGGGCCGGTTCCGCGCGGTGTTCCGCAACGCGGCGCTCGGCATCGGCGTGGTGGACGGCACCGGACGGGTGCTCGAGGTCAACGAGCGGCTCGCCCGGATCCTCGGCCGGGACGCGACGGCGGTGCGCGGCCGGACCCTGGAGGCCTTCCAGGACGGAGACGACCAGCCGGAGTTCTGCACCGCGATCCGCGAGCTGCTGGCCGGCCGGCGCGGGCACTACAGCGCGGAGAAGCGCTTCACCTCGGCGGAGGGCGCGGTCACCTGGACCCGGATGCAGGCGAGCACGGTGCGCGCCGCGGACGGCTCGGTGGAGCTGCTGATCATGATGTTCGAGGACATCACCGAGCAGCGCCGGATGAACCAGAAGCTGCTGCACCAGGCCACCCACGACGCGCTGACCGGCCTGCCGAACCGGACGATGCTGCTCGACCGGCTCACCGAGCTGTTGGACGCGGCGAAGCCGGACGAGCGGGTGGGCCTGGCCTTCCTGGACCTCGACGGCTTCAAGGGCGTCAACGACACGCTCGGGCACGAGGCCGGGGACCGGCTGCTCGCCGAGGTGGCGCGGCGGCTGAGCCTGGCCACCGACCCGGACCTGCACCTGGTGGCCCGGATGGGCGGCGACGAGTTCGTCATCCTGGTGCCGCGCACGACGAGCTCGTCCTGCGTGACGGACGTGGCCAAGGCGGCGCTGGCCGCGCTGCAGGAGCCGATCGTGCTCGACGGCCGGCGGCTCTCGATCACCGCGAGCCTCGGCCTGGTCGAGCGACCGGCGGCCGGGGCGAAGCCGGTCGAGCTGCTCCGTGCGGCGGACATCACGCTGTACTGGGCGAAGGCCGACGGCAAGGCGCGCTGGGCGCTGTTCGACCAGGAGCGCAACGAGCGCGAGGTGGCGCGCTACGCGCTGTCCCAGGCGCTGCCCACGGCGCTGGAGCACGGCGAGCTCTTCCTCGAGTACCAGCCGATCGTGGATCTGAGCGGCGGCGCGACGTACGCCATGGAGGCCCTCGTCCGCTGGAACCACCCGACCCGCGGCCTGCTCGGCCCCGGCGAGTTCGTCCCGCTGGCCGAGGAGACCGGCGTGATCGTGGCCCTCGGCCGCTGGGTGCTGCGCCGCGCGGTGCGGGACGCCGCCGCCTGGCCGCCCGCGCCGGACGGGCGCAGGGTGTCCGTGGCGGTCAACGTGGCGGTGCGCCAGGTGCACGAGCCGGACCTGATCGCGGACGTGACCGAGGCGCTCGAGGTCTCCGGGCTGCCGCCGGAGCTGCTGCAGCTGGAGATCACCGAGACCGCGGTGATGAGCCCGGGCGAGAGCGGCCGTCCGGCGCTGGAGACCCTCAGGGCCCTGGCGGAGCTCGGCGTGCGGATCGCGATCGACGACTTCGGCACCGGATACTCGAACCTGGCGTACCTGCACCGGCTTCCGGCGAGCACGCTGAAGATCGACTACTCCTTCGTCCAGGCGCTGACCGAGCCGACGGCGAACGGGCACGACCAGGCGGAGGCGATCGTCACCAGCCTGATCAACCTGGCGCACGCCTGCGGGATGACGGTGACGGCGGAGGGCGTGGAGACGCCGGTGCAGGCGGCGATCCTGCGCGAACTCGGGGCCGAGCGGGCGCAGGGCTTCCTCTACTCGCGGGCCGTGCCGCACCACCGGGTGCCGGACTTCTGCTCGGGATTCGAACTCGAACTCGCGGAGACTACGCGGCAGGGCTGACGGGAGCGGTCGGCGAGGCTGCCGGGTGAAGGTCAGGGTTCTGGGGTGGGCGCTCGGGCAGGGCCGACGGGCAGTCGACGAGGCTGACAGGGCCGAAAGCCGGCCGGGGTTCCAAGCTGTTCGAGCTCGAATTCGCGGGGACCTTCGCGGCGGGACCAATGTGCTGCCGACGAGGCGGACTCCCTGCGGATCAGGGTGTTGAGCTGAGCGCTCGGGGAAGTCGCCCGGCGGGGCCGGCCGACTGGAAGTCAGGATTCTGAGGCGAGTCCCTCGAGGGGACCCGGTGCCCGCGCAGGCCGCGATCCTGCGCGGGCGTTTCGCTGGCACCGCGCGCGAGGGGTCAAAAACGCGTGCGGTGCCGGTACCACCGGGCTCGGGGTCTTGCAAAGTCCGGCTACACAGCTCTGCGCGCCCAGGGTCGAGGCTCTCCGTCTTCCCTGGTCTCCCCGCGCAGTGCGGTAGCCGAGGATTCCCGAGCCGGATCCCCACGCGGATTCTCGCGCAATCTTTCCGAGCCGAACCAGGAACTCTGACCGGCATTCTCACCGGCATAGTGGCCGCCGTCCCTTGACGGGAAGTCGCGTAGCCTGGCAAAGCCGTTCGAGAACGACGGAAGCTGAGGCTGACGGTGGTGGCTTGGTGGCTGTGAAGGTGGCGGATACGCGCGGCGGACCCGGACGCGCGCACGCGCTCGCGTGGCCCTCGGCGCCTAGTGACCGGGCGTCGATTCGGCGGGGCAACCTCGGGCTCTTACTCCGGCTGCTGCGCGACCGGGGACCGCGGTCGCGGACCGGGATCGCCGCCGCGACCGGGCTTCCCAAGCCGAGCATCAGTAGCCTGATCGGCGAGCTGATCGATCTCGGCCTGGTTCGGGAGGCGTACGAGCAGCGGCTCGGCTCGGTCGGGCGGCCCGCGCTGCTGGTCGAGCTCGACGGGCGGAGGCTGTGCGGGATCGGCGTGGAGGTCAGCGTGAACCACGTCAGCGCTGTCGCCCTGGCTCTGCGCGGCGATCCGGTGTACGAACGCAGACTCGCGGTCGATGTGAAGGCTGAGGGTCCCGACGCGGTGTTCGACCAGGTGACGATGCTTGTGCGCGCAGCGCTGAGCGCGATCGAGGCAACTGGCGCTCGGTGCGTCGGGCTGGGCTTTGCGTCACCAGGCGTCGTCGACATCGATGAAGGGGTTACCCGGTACGCGCCGAATATCGGATGGCATGAGATTCCGGTGCTCGACGAACTCCGCACGCGCCTTGGTCCTGACACTCCCCTGCTCGCTCTGGAGAACGACGCGAAGCTCGGTGCGATCGCCGAGTATCTGGTCGTGCAGGATCGGGACATCCACGACATGCTCTACGTGACCGGCGAGGTGGGCGTCGGCGGGGGCGTCATCTCCGGAGGCCGGCTGCTGCGCGGATCGACCGGGCATTCCGGGGAGATCGGGCACATGCCGCTCGACCCCGCCGGCAGACCGTGCGTCTGCGGGCGACGCGGCTGCTGGGAGACGATGGTCGGCCTGGCCGGACTGCTGCGCCGGGTGGCCGACGCCGACGACCCGGTGCACGATCCGTCCCTCGATCTCGAGACCAGGCTCAACGACGTGGCCACCCGCGCGGTGCGGGGCGACGAGCGGACGCTGCGGGCCCTGCGAGACGTCGCCGAGAACCTCGCGCTCGGGCTCGGCGTGCTGGTGGACATCCTCAATCCGCGGGCGGTGGTGCTCGGCGGCTACTTCGCGCGGCTCGGCGGCTTCCTGCTCGAGCCGGTACGTGCCGGGGTGCTCGACCGGGTCATCGCGCCGAACGCCGGCGGCTGCGAAGTACTGCTGTCCACGCTCGGCTTCACCGCTCCCAGCAGGGGCGGAGCGCACCTCGCGCTCAACCGGGTGTATCAGGACCCAAGCGGCGTCGCGGCTGGATAACGTTCCGGGACACGGAACGGGAAATCCCGCCTCGGCGCTCCGAGCGGGCCGCTACGGTGGGGGTTTCGGCCACGTTTCAGCCGGCCTTCATCGTTCGATACGGGAGACCCACCTTGCGTCGCTCTGTCCTCGCCGCCGCGCTCATACCCTGTGCGCTCGTCCTGACCGCCTGCGGTTCGAAGAGCGCCACCACGGCAACGGTGTCCACCGTCGCGAGTGGCCCGAGCAACGCCGGGCTGTCCCAGGCCCAACTGCTCGCCCGCTTCAAGACCGCGCTGGCCTCCGCGACCGCCCTGCACATCAAGGGCACGATGTCCGAGAGCGGCACGAGCACCACCATGGACCTGCAGATCAACAAGGACGGGAGCGCCGACGGCACGATCGTCTCCGGCGCGACGACGATTCCGATGATCGTCACCGGCGGGGTGACCTACGTCCAGGTCACCCCGAGCTTCGCGACGACGATCAAGTCGCAGGCGGGCTCGGACGCCTCGCTGGTCTCGGAGATCATGACCGGCAAGTGGATCTCCTCGAAGTCCACCATCGGCAGCTCCCTGGCGGGCAGCTTCAGCAGCCTGACCGACTTCAGCTCCATGACCTCGCAGCTCGCCTCCGGCTCCAGCGACAAGTTCACCGCCATGGGCACCTCCACCGTGAACGGCCAGCAGGTCGCGCAGTACAAGGACGTCTCCACCGACGGCGGCGGCCCGACCGACGGCGTCCTGGACCTCCCGCTGAACGGGCTCGCGCTGCCGATCGAGGAGGACGGCGGCTCGCAGGGCACCGTCGTCTTCACCTGGAACCAGCCGACCAAGGTGACCGCTCCCGCCGCCGCGGACATCCTCAACCTGCCGACTTCCTGAGTCGGCACAGGAACCCTGGGGCCGCCGCGTCGGTTGACGCGGCGGCCCCGCCGTTCTTCGACCCGAGCTCAGATCACCGGGTCCACTCCGGACGCAGCGTCACGCTCAGGATCGTGCGGTACTCGGCGGCCTCCGCAGCCGGGACCGTGAAGAGCGAGTTCGCGTTCGTGCCGAGGACGTCGCCGGTGCTGGGCAGCGGCTTCGGCGTCGAGTAGCCGGCGAAGAGCATCGTCAGCGTGCCGTTCGCGTTCTGCACCACCGTCGGGTCGTAGACGCGGCCCGAGTAGTAGCCGCTGATGCCGAGCGCGCCGCCGTTCACGGCCTGCTGCTCGAGCGCCGAGAAGGTGTAGTCGGTGCCGAGCAGCTTCTCCGGCGTGCTCCAGTGGACGCCGTCCTTGGAGGATGAGTAGAAGATCTGGTTGAACGCGTCGCTGTCGCCGTCCGCGGCGTACGCGCCGGACAGGAACAGGCCGTAGCTGCCGTCCGGGTTGGTGATGACGGTGCCGCGCGAGCCGATCCAACGCAGCACGCTCTCGCTGTTGCTGGTCGGGTCATTCAAGCCGGAGACCTGGCCGAGGTCGGTGAAGTGCACGCCGTCGTAGGTGTAGGCGACGCGCGCGACGCTGTAGTCCTCGTTGTTGCCGAACAGGCTCTTGGCCTTGTCCTTGCCCTCACCGGTAAGCGCGAGCGTCGCGTAGGGCGTGATCGCGGCGCCGGGCGCGCCCAGGTCGCTGCCCTTCGAGACCGAGCCGGTGCCGCCGGAGCAGCCGGTGAGGCTGGTCCCGGTCAGGCCGGTGCAGGTGACCGCCTGGATGCCGGCGGCGGTGCCGAGGTAGACCTCGATCGAGCCGTCGGTCAGCGTCAGCGCCGAGGTGTCGGCGACCGGGATCGTGGCGGCCGGGAGGGTCACCGCGGCGGTGGTCGTCGTCGGGGTGTAGTAGTTGAGGATCTTCTCGGTGTAGAGCACCGCGACCGCTCCCTTGGGAGCACCCTTGTAGTGCGGCAGAACGCTGATGATGCCGTCGGGGGCGATCAGGCCGGAGGACTGCTCGTCGCCCGCCGGGATGACCGGGCTGGCGGTCACGGCGTCGCCCGCGCTGATCGTCACGCCCTCGCTGTCCCGCGTGGTGCAGCCGGTGAACTCGGTCGCGGTGGCGTTGCCGTCGTTGCAGTCCACGACGTGGCCGTCCACGTTGAAGTGGCCGGGCTCCTCGAAGTTCGCCGTCGAACCGACCGCGATGTCGACGCCGGTCCCGGTCGGCCCGGCCGGAACGCTGACGGCGGCGGTCGCGGTGCTGCTGCCGCCCATGCCGACCGGCTCGCTCGCCGGGAGCCCGGCCAGCGGGTCGTCGCCCTTCGGCGTCAGCTTGTGGATGATCAGGTTGACGCCGAGCGCGTCGCCGGTGGGTCGGCTGAGCGTGTAGAGCACCTGGGCGGACTTGCCGGTGCCGTTATAGTCCGGCACGGTCATCACGAAGGCGTGGCCCTGGCCGTCGTCGTCGGTGTTGCCGTCGGCGCACAGGCCCGCGTTCTGCTCCAGCGCCTCGCCGGTGTAAGTCCAGGTCTTGCCGTGGTCGTGCGAGACGGCGGAGACCACGGCCTCGTCGGTGTCCTTCGGCCGGTAGTCGAAGTAGCCGATCAGCGTCCTGCCACCGTCTTCGCTGGTGACGTACGGGAAGTAGTAGGGCTGCATGGCCAGCTTCTCGCCGGTCGGCTCGCGCAGCACCGTGCCGGAGGCCGGGCCTGTGCCGTTGTCCTGCGAGCAGTAGCCGGTCAGCGGTCCCGGCGTGCCGGTGACGCCGGACTGCGCCGGGACCGCTCCGGTGCCCGAGGGGTCCACCGCGACGTTCGGGTACGTGACGCCGTCCACGGTGATGGTGCCGCCGTCGGACGGATCGCCCTGGGACAGCGTCCACGGGCCGTTCACGACGTCGTCCACGCGCGGGGTACCGGCGCTGTACGTCAACGTGCCGGATCCGCGGTGCAGCGAGACCGCGGAGTTCGGTGCGGAGGCGAGCGCCGCCGAGTTGCCGCCGAGGACGCAGGCGAGCGCGGCTACGCCTACCACCCCGATCGTCGCTACGCGACGAGACATAGGAGAGCCCTTCAATAGGTGGGTAGCCCGCGCGGTCGTTGCGCGGGCCAACGTGACGATTGTTAGGTCAACCCCGTAACGCAGACCAGATGCGTGCGACAGAGTTCACCGAGCGTTCGGCGTCCGGCTTTCTGAGCGGCGGCTGAAACAAGGTCTTTGGTATGTCCGGAAGACCTAAAGTCCAGGCCGTCAGCACTCAGCCCTGGGAGACCCCCCATGCACGATCCGCTTGCCCACCCCGACCACGAGCACGAGCACGCCGCGGGCTGTGAATGCCCGCGCACCGCCGACCTGGACGGCGAGAGCGCGGCCGCGGCCAGCCGGCGTGCCTTCCTGCGCAACAGCGGTCTGCTCGGCGCCGGCGTCGGTGCCGCGTCGCTCGGTCTGTTCGGCGCCGCGCCCGCGCAGGCCGCGTCCGCGACCGATCCTTATGACCTGACGTCCATGATCCCCGCCCCGGCCGGCCGGTGGAATCCGGACACCGAGAGCAGCCAGTTCACCGTCATCGTGATGCCGGACACCCAGTACCTGTTCGATCAGGACCGGATCCACCCGGTGCCGCTGGAGGAGTCCTTCGAGTACGTGCTCAGCTGCGCCGAGCGCAAGGGCGCGCAGGACGACAACATCGTCTTCCTCGCGCACCTCGGCGACGTGGCGCAGAACGGCCTGGCCGAGGAGTACGCGGCGGCCACCAAGGTCTTCGACCTGCTGGACGACGAGCGCGTCGCCTACAGCGTGCTCGCCGGAAACCACGACATCGACGGTTCCACGACGGACCAGCGCGGGGACTCGCCGTACCTGGACACCTTCAATCCCAAGCGCTTCGCCCGCTCCTCGACCTGGAACAGTTCGAGCCCGGACGGCTACAACAACTGCCACATCTTCCGCGCGGGCGGCCGCGAGTGGCTGCTGCTCTCGCTCGACTGGCGGCTGTCCACGGCCGGATTCGCCTGGGCCAACGCGACGATCAAGGCCAACCCGACGCTGCCGGTGATCCTGACCACGCACGACATCGTCTATGCGGACGACAGCGGCGCCGCGTACTTCGACGACTACGGCCAGCAGCTCTGGGACGACCTGATCAACGACAACGACCAGATCTTCCTCACCCTGAACGGCCACTACTGGCCGCCCGGCAGCACCACGAAGACGAACGCCGCCGGCCACGACGTCTTCCTGCACATCACGAACTATCAGAACCGCTACTACGGCGGCGCCGCGATGATCCGCGCGTACCGCTTCGACCTGGACCGCGGCACGATCGACGTGGAGACCTTCTCGCCGTGGATCGCCAAGCTGATGGCGGCGGGCGAGGCGAACGCGCTGGCCGTGCAGGAGGCGCAGCTGACCTCCGAGGTGGACCGCTTCTCGATCGCGATGGACTTCGACGCGCGCTTCAACGGCTTCGACCCGGTGGCCCCGCGTCCGGCGCGTCCGGCGAAGCAGATGCTGCTGCGCGGCACGGTCGCCTACTGGCGCTTCGACGGTCTCGGCGCGAGCGGCGCGGACGTGAGCAGCGCCGCCGTGATCAAGGACCAGACGGGCCTGGGCAACGACCTCGTCTTCGAGACCGTCGCCGGCACCCCCGGCTCCGCGCTCACCTGGAACAGCTCGTACCACCCGGACCAGCCCGGGCACGGCAGCGTGAAGTTCACCGGCCAGGGCTCACCGGTTCAGGGTTCGTATTTCCAGACCGTGGCGAACGCCCCGATCAACGGCAACGAATTCGAGCACGGATATACTTTCGAAGCATTCTTCTATCTGCCGGCCGACTGGAATTCGGACCAGAATTCCTGGACCGGAATGCTGAGCCGCTGGGGCACCGCGGGGCAGGCGGGCAAGAGCGGCGGCAACACCGATCCGAACGAGCCGATCGTCACCCTGAGCCTGTCCGGCGACCGTGAACTGCAGTGGTGCGTCTATCCGCTGAACCAGACCGACGAGTCGACGAACTGGGGCCACGAACTGCCGCTCGGCGCCTGGTGGCACGTGGCCGTGGTCAACGACGGCGCGACGACGAAGCTGTACGTGGACGGCTGCGAGGTGGCGCGCAACCCCTCCGAGCCGGCGAACGGCCTGACCACGCTGAACCTGCCGTGGATGCTCGGCGGCTACGAGTACCAGGGCACGATCAACCAGATCTTCTACGGCAGCATCGGCGACGTGCGGATCGTGGACCGCGCCCTGCCGATCAGTCAGTTCATGATCTCCTAGCGGCGCGCGCGGCCGCACGGCGGCTGGGATCGGATTTGTCCGATCCCAGCCGCTTTTTTCGTATTTGACACCCCAAAACCTGAGAGCGGCCTGAAACCCGTTTCAGGTTGCTCAGCGACGGCTCACCGAATACGAGGGCTAACTCTGTCTTTGCGCTCACTCCCGGACCCGCTGTTCCCAAGAATCGGTCCCTAGTGTTTTCCCTGTCACCGAGGAGGTGGCCGGCGCAAAAGCCCGGTGGTACGCCGGGAAGCCGCAGAAATGGAATGGCCGAAAGGGAAGAAACCATGACCGTCAAGCTGCTCCCCCCGAAGGGCCCGAAGCCGACCGGAAAGCCCCCCGTCGGTGCCGCCCCCACCGGCAAGCCCCCGGTCGGCGCCCCCAAGGGCAAGCCGCCGGTCGGCGCCCCGGCCAAGCCGCTTCCGCTGAAGAAGTAAGCAGCCTCCCGGCACCTGATCAGCAGTAGTACCAGCCTCACCGAAACCACCGTTCCGCTGTAGCGAAAGGCACCACCATGACCGTCAAGCTGCTCCCGCCGAAGGGCCCGAAGCCGACCGGCAAGCCCCCGATCGGCGCCGCCCCCGCAGGCAAGCCCCCGGTCGGCGCTCCCAAGGGCAAGCCGCCGGTCGGCGCTCCCCCGAAGCAGCTGCCCGTCAAGAAGTGAGCGCTCGGCGGTGGTGAGAGAGCAACCGACCCCACCAGTCGACTGACAAGCCCCGCCACATGGCCAAGGGGGCCGGCGAGAGGAATCCGCCGGCCCCCTTGAGCTGTGTCCACTCGCAACACCTCCCCGCTGCCAGGAGTCCACCCATGTCCTCCCTCGCCCTCGAACCTCTGCGCGCCCAAGCCGGACTCGAGCCCGTCGAAGAAGTCCCCGAGCCTCCCGCGATCCGGGCCGGAGAGGTGTTCCGCCGCTTCCGCGCGATGGCCCGGATGGACCGCAAGCTGATGGCGCTGGCCTGTCTGCTGGCCACGGTCGCGACGATCGCCGAGGTGGGCGTCGTGCTCGTGTTCATGGAGATCACCGACAAGGTGCTCGAGACGCGCGACCTGCACGCGTTCTGGACCCCGGCGCTGGAGTGGATCGGCTGCGCGGTGCTCGGCGCGGCGGCCACGTTCGGCGCCCACATGCTCTGCTCGCTGTGCTCCGAGCGTTTTCTGCTCCGGCTGCGCGACCGGGTGTTCACGCACGTCCAGGCCATGTCCCCGGACTTCTTCTCCTCGCGCGACACCGGCGACCTGGTGGTGCGGATCACCGGCGACATCGACGCGGTGGAGAACCTGGTGATCGGCGGCGTCATCGGCATCGTGACGGACGTCGTCGGCATCGCGATGTTCGCGGGCACGGCGCTGTACCTGCGCTGGGACCTCGCGCTGATGTCCTTCGCCGTGGCACCACTGTTCTGGCTGGTCACTCGCGGCTTCACCACGCCGTTCGCCAAGGCCTCGCGGCGCGAGCGGGCGGGCAACGGGAAGATCGCGTCGGTGGTCGAGGAGAACGTGCAGAACATGATGCTCGTTCAGGCTTACAACCGGCCGCACAGCGAGCGTGACCGGGTGCACGACGCGGGCGTCGAATGGCTGCGGGCGCGAATGGCCGAGGCGAGGCTGGCCGCGCTCTACGGCCCCATGGTGCTGCTGGTCGAGACCCTCTGTGTGCTGGTGGTGCTCGGTTTCGGGTCCTGGGAGCTCAGCGAGGGCCGGATCGATCTGAGCGACATGCTGGGCTTCGCCGCGTTCCTCGGCATGCTCTACCCGCCGATCCAGAGCCTCGGCTCCTTCGGCATGCTGAAGGCCTCGGCGGGCGCCGGGGCGCAGCGGCTGCTCGAGGTGCTCGAGACGCGGCCGGCCGTGCGGGACCTCGCGGAGACCGGGATGTACACCGTGCAGACCGGCCGGGTCGAATTCGACTCGGTGACCTTCCACTACCCGGAGCAGGAAAGGCCCGCGCTGAGCGACGTGAGCCTGGTCGCCGAGCCGGGACGGCTGGTGCTGGTCACCGGGTCCAGCGGCGCCGGGAAGTCCACGCTGACCCAACTGCTGCTGCGTTTCCACGACCCGAAGAGCGGCTTCATCCGGCTCGACGGCACCGACATCAGGGACCTGACGCTGCGGCGGCTGCGCAGCAACGTGACGCTGATGCTGCAGGAGACGATGCTCTTCGACGGCACCGTGCGGGACAACATCGCCTATGGGGACCCGACGGCGAGCGACGCGCGGATCGCCGAGGCTGCGCGGTTCGCGGACGCGGCCGGGTTCATCGGGAATCTGTCGCAGGGCTATGAGACGATCATCGGCCAGCGCGGCAGCAGCCTGTCCGGCGGCCAGCGGCAGCGGCTCGCGATCGCCCGCGCGCTGCTGCGCAACACGCCGGTGCTGGTGCTGGATGAGCCGACGACGGGCCTTGACGCGGTGGCGGCGCGCAAGGTGCTGGCTCCGCTGCGGCGGCTGATGGCCGGGCGTACCACGATCCTGATCAGCCACGACCTGCACCTGGCGCACGACGCGGACGAGATCCTGGTGGTGGACCAGGGCCGGATCGTGCAGCGCGGCACACACGCGCAGCTGACGTCGGTGAACGGGAAGTACCTGGAGCTGTGGCAGGCGCAGAACGAGAGCGTACGGGAGGTGGCGGCCGAGCAGCGCGGGCCGCGTCCCGAGCCGGTGCGGCAGCAGTTCGCGCAGCCGACGCCCGAGCAGTTGGCCGCGCAGCAGTGGGTGCGGCAACTGCCGTGGCAGCGCCAGTCGGTGGTGGATCCGGAGTCGGCGCTGTGGCGGCCCGCACCCGTGCATCCGCCGACCTCGGCGCGCTTCGGCGGGTGAGCCGGCGCGTCGCCGAGGTCGGCGGTTGAGCGGTATGCGGTATCAGGCCAGTGCGATCCGGCGGGTCTCCGGGAGACCGAAGAGAGCGAGGACGGCGAGTGCGTAGCCGACGGTGCCGTAGACCAGCGCGTCGCCGAGTCCCTTGCTGCCCGCCTCGAAGCCGACGGCGGTCGGGAAGAACGCCCCCACGGCGCGGCCGACGTTGTACGTGAGGCTCTGCCCGGTGCCGCGTACGTCGCGCGGGTAGAGCTCGGCGAGGTAGGAGCCGAAGCCGCTGAAGATAGCGGAGAAGCAGAAGCCGAGCGGGAAGCCGAGGACCAGCAGCACGTGGTTGTCGGCGGCGGGGATGTGGATGTAGCTGAACAGGATGAGGCCGCTGAGGATGCCGAACAGGCCGATGGCCTTGCGTCGGCCGAGCCCGTCGGAGACGTAGCCGCCGCAGAGGTAGCCGAGGAACGCGCCGCCGATCAGCAGGGCGAGGTAGGAGCCGGTGCCGACGATCGTCAGGTGGCGCTCCTCCTTGAGGTAGGTGGGCAGCCAGGTCGCGATCGTGTAGTAGCCGCCCTGCACGCCGGTGGCCATGAGCGTGGCGAACAGCGTGATCCGGCCGAGCCTGCCGTGGAAGACCGCTGAGACCGGCACGCGCGGGGTCTTCGTCTGCTGCGATGCCTGGGTCGCCGGTGCGGTCGGCGCGTCCTTCACGCCGCGGCGCAGGAAGAGCAGCATCAGGCCGGGCAGCGCGCCGGTCCAGAACAGCACGCGCCAGGCGAGGCCGCCGCTGAGGTGGTCGAGCGAGAGCGTGCCGACGATCACCGCGAGGCCCCAGCCGACGGCCCACGAGGCCTGCACGAACGCGACCGTCCGCCCCCGGTACCTGGCCGAGGCGTACTCGGCGACCAGCACCGCGCCCGCGGCCCACTCGCCGCCGAAACCGAGGCCCTGCAAGGCCCGGAAGGTCAGCAGCATCGGGTAGCTCGAGGCGAACCCGCACAGCGCGGTGAACAGGGCGTACGTGCCGATGGTGATCATCATGGTGCGGGAGCGGCCGATCCGGTCGATCAGCAGGCCGGCGAGCACCCCGCCGACGGCCGAGACGACGAGGGTGACCGTCGTGAGCAGCCCGGACTGACCCTTCGACAGATGGAAGTAGGCGGCGATCGCGGTCAGGCCGAGCGGCAGCACCTGGAAGTCGTACGCGTCCATGCCGTAGCCGCCGAACGCGCCGAAGAAGGCCCGGCGGCCGGGCTTCGACAGCGAGCGGTACCAGGCGAAGGGGCCGGTCATCAGGTCGCCGGTATCGGCGACGGCGCTGGTCGGGGCGGTGGGGGTTGCGGTCACGGGGGCACCTCGCTGAAGGGAGGGGTTCGACGGGACTGTTCTCGTGTGCATCCGCTGCGGTGTTCCATAATCTAGGGATCGTTCAACAATCCATCAAGAGTTTTGGGCTACATTTTTGAAACGGAGAGCTCACAACGACGTACCGCCCGGCCGGAGGGCCCGGCCGGGCGGTACGGAAGAGCTCTGTTGAACCCGCTACTCGCTACTCCCCGGCGTGACCGGGCTCGGTATAGGCCTGGATCAGCTGACGCTCGGCGTCGTTGAGGTAGTCCTCGAGCAGTTCCTCGGCCCCCGCGACGTCGCCGGCCCGCAACGCCTCCAGCACCTCGCGGTTGCGGGCGATGTAGGGCTCGTGGAAGCGGCGCGGGTCGCTCATCACGTGGAAGACGAGGCGCAGCTCGGCGAGGATCTGCGCCATGAACTCCTCGATGCGCGCGCTGCCCGCGAGCTCGACCAGCGCACGGTGGAAGCGCAGGTTCGCCGTGCCGACGTCCTTCCAGCGGCCCTCTTTCGCGGACTGCTCGGCGTCGGACACGGCGTCGGCGACCTTTGCGAAAAGGTCGGGCTCGGCTTCCGTCCGAGCAGCGAGGCCGCGTAGCGCGGCGATCTCGATCATCCGGCGCACCCGGTAGATCTCGACGACGTCCTGCTCCGAGAGCGTGTTGACGAACACGCCGCGGTTGAGCTCGTGCACCAGCAGCCGCTCGTGTGTCAGCAGCCTGAATGCCTCGCGCAGCGTGTTGCGGGAGACGCCGAGGGCCTCGCCGATCGCCTCCTCGGCCAGCCGCGAGCCCGGCGGCAGCTGGCCGATCGTGATCCGGTCGCGCAGGATCGCGGCCACCCGCTCGGCCGTGCTGCTGCGTCCGAGCAGGTGCCGATCCTTCTCCAGGTCGGCGAACCGCTCGACGAGGCTGCTTTCCTTAGTCACAGGTCGATTGTCCCTCATCTCAACGATGGTCTGAGCACCCGGAAGCGCACGGCGTCGCCCGCGCGCAGTTGGGCCGCGCGGTCCAGGTCCTCGGCCGCCAGGACCGCGATGACCGGGTAGCCGCCGGTGACCGGATGGTCCGCCAGGAACAGGATCGGCCGACCGTCCGGCGGCACCTGCAACGCGCCGCGCACGACGCCCTCCGAGGGCAGCTCCTCGTGCACGGCCCGTTTCAGCGCCGGGCCGTCGAGTCGCACGCCGACCCGGTTGCTGTCGCTGTTGACGACGTAGGCCGACTCGCCGAGCGTCCGCAGCGCCTCGGGCAGGAACCAGTCGTCCCGCGGCCCCGGCAGCACGCCGAGGATCGCCGGGCCGAGGTGCTGACTGCGGCGCGGTGCGATATCGACGTTCGGGAAGCCCTCGACGCGCCGCCCGATCGGCAGCCGGGCCCCGGCCTCGAGCACCGGCGGCCCGATGCCGGAAAGCAGGTCGGTGGAGCGTGAGCCGAGCACTGGCGGAACGTCGATCCCGCCGCGCACAGCGAGGTACGTGCGCACGCCTTCGGAGGGCATGCCGACGGTTAGCCGCTGCCCCGCGCGTACCCGGATGGGGCTGTCCATCCCGGCGGCGCGGTCGTCCACGGTGATCGGGCACGGGGCTCCGGTCAGCGCGAGTGTCGCGGCTGCCGGGAAACGCAGCCGCAGCCCGCCGTACGTCAGCTCAAGCGCGGCGGCGTCCTCGGGATTGCCTACGAGACGGTTGGCCAGGCGCAGGCTTCCGCGATCCGCGGCACCAGACGCGCCGACGCCGACAGCCGCGAGTCCGGGGCGGCCGAGGTCTTGGATCGTGGTGAGCGGTCCGGGGCTGAGCACCTCGATGGCGCCGCGTACGTCTGCTGGATCCGGGGGGCTCGCGGTACTCGCCTCCGTCACATCCGCCGTCATGTCTTCACCCGCTCGAAGCGCACGCGCTTGCCCGGGGCCAGCAGCGCCGGAGGCTGCCGATAGGTGTCCCACATGACCATGGTCGTGCGGCCGAGCAGGTGCCAGCCGCCGGGCGAGACGTGCGGATAGACGCAGGTGAAGCGATCGGAGATGGCCACTGACCCGACCGGGACACGCGTGCGCGGGATGGAGCGGCGCGGCAGGCGCAGCGCGGGATCCAGGCCGGCGAGGTAGCCGAATCCGGGTGCGAAGCCGCAGAACGCGACGACGTACTCCCCCGCTTCGTGCCGACGTATGACCTCTTCGACGGTCAAGTCCGTGCGGCGAGCGATGTCCTCCAAGTCGGGGCCGTCGTAGACCACTGGGATGCTGATCGCAGGCTCCTGCCGCGCGGTCGACGTGGCCTCAGGCTTCGCATTCGCCCGCTCGGCGGCGGCTCGCAGTCGCGGGCCGAGGGCCGGGGCGGCCGTGCGTGCCGGATCGAAGTGGACCATCACCGTCTCGGCGGCCGGGACGGCCTCGATGAAGCCCTCGGGCGGGTCGCTCAGCAGCTCGTGGTAGAGCCCTGCCACCTGCTCGGGCCGTTCGAGGCAGACGAGCAGCGCGCCGGATCCGGCGGTCAGGATGCGCATCACGCACTCCCGCCGACGAAGGACGCGAGGGTGATGCCCTCGGCGAGCAGCACTTCCCGGACGCGCCGCGCGATGGCGAGCGCCCCGGGCGTGTCCCCGTGCACGCAGATCGTCTGAGCACTGATACGCACGCTCTCACCGTCGATCGACTCGACCTCGCCGGTGCGCGCGAGCCGGGTGCAGCGCTCGGCGATCAGGTCGACGTCGTGCAGCACGGCCCCGGGCGTCGTGCGCGGAACCAGTCGCCCCTCGGCCGTGTACGCACGGTCGGCGAAGGCCTCTGCGATCGTGGTCAGTCCGGTTGCGGCGACCTCGGCGAGCCCGGACGAACCGGCCAGCCCGACGACGCGCAGCGCCGGATCGTAGCGCTGAACGGCCTCGGCGAGCGCGCGGGCGTACCCGGGCTCGGCGGCGATCGTGTTGTAGAGCGCGCCGTGCGGCTTCACGTAAGCGACGCGATCCCCGGCCAGCCGCGCGAAGCCGTCGAGTGCGCCGAGCTGGTAGACGATCTCGTCGACCAGGTCCTCCGCCGCGATCTCGATCCGCCGGCGCCCGAAGCCGACCAGGTCGCGATGCCCGACGTGCGCGCCGATCGCGATCTCCCGGGACGCGGCGGACCGGCACAGTCGCCGCATGATGCCCGGATCCCCGGCGTGGAAGCCGCAGGCGATGTTGGCGCTGGTCACGACCTCGAGCAGGGCCTCATCGTCGCCGAGCGTCCAGGCGCCGAAGCCCTCGCCGAGGTCGCAGTTGAGGTCGATGACGTTGGCGGCGCTCATGGGCCGAGTCTCTCCTTGGGTCTGGTCAGATGATGCGGTAGTCGGTGTCCCGCGCGTCGGTGATGAACATGTGGCCGGGCTCGTGCGTGATCGCGAAGGGCGGCGCGGCGCGCATCACAGCGGCCTGCGACGTCACCCCGCAAGCCCAGAACATCGGCACGTCGCCGGCTTCGAGGGCCACCGGATCGCCGAAATCCGGCTTGCCGAGGTCCGCGATGCCCAGCGCCGCGGGCTCACCAACGTGCACCGGAGCTCCGTGCACCGCGGGCATCAGGGCCGTGATGGCGGCGGCGCGGGCCACGTCGGCGGCCGGGATCGGACGCATCGAGACCACCAGCGGACCGTACAGCCTCCCCGCCGGGCGGCACGAGCGGTTCGTGACGTACATCGGCACATTGGCATTCTGCTCGACGTGCCGCAGCGGCACCAGCGCGTCGAGCAGCAGCGACTCGAAGCTGAAGCTGCAGCCGATCAGGAAGGTCACCAGGTCGTCCCGCCACACGTCCACGACGTCGCTCGGCCGGTCCACCACCCGTCCGTCCTCCCAGACCCGGTACGCGGGCAGATCGGTCCGCAGGTCCGCGGCGGGCGCGAGCACCGACCTCCAGGAGCCGGGCTCGGTGACCTCCAAGACCGGGCAGGGCTTGGGGTTGCGTTGCGCGAACAGCAGCATGTCGTAGGCGTAGTCGCGTGGAAGCGAGATCAGGTTGGCCTGCGTGTGCCCCAGCGCGAGCCCGCTGGTCGGCATGACGACTCCGGCGCGGAAGGTCTCGCGCAACGAGCCGGGCCTGGCGGTGCCGAGGCGGAACGGTCGGAGGTCGGCAGTGGGGATGCCGGCGGACGGGGCGCCGACGGTAAGCGGAACGGTCATCCGAGTGCCTTCCTGGAGCGCGGACGGGGGTAGTCGGCCGGACCGGCTGCCATTCCTCAAATGTAGGGATTGTTCAACAATAACTCAAGGGGCACGGGGTCCTCCGTGCCCGCGCACCGGACCCCGCGGCCGCCTCTCCGCCGCCCCCGCCGCTGTGAGCAGATCGCGTTCGCCGACTCACCGTGCGTCGACCGGCGGCCCGGCGCAGCCCGCAGACCACGGCAATCACGGTTCAGGCCCGGATAAACCTGTCCAGAGCGGCATTGGCCCGATTGAGTGAAAGCACAACTTCTTCGCCGTGGGACCGCCTAGCATTACAGACCACCCACCCGCCGCACACCCGCGGCCCACGAGGCGACTTTGCTCGGCCTCCCTCTCCCCGAATCAGTCCGCGGGCTCCCGCGTATCCGCAGTCGAAGCGCTTCGCCCGCGGATTCTCGGAGAAAGGACTATGTCGCACCACCATGCAGGACAAAACCCTCACCCCTGTTCGTCACACGGCAGCGAAGGGGGCTGATACCGCGCACATGCCGCACCGTGACGACAAGGCGGAACTCCGCCTCCAGGTGGCCCTCGCGGCCCTGACGTCGGGCGCCTCGGCGGCCCAGGTCGCCCGACGGTTCAAGGTCAGCGAGGCCTCCGTGGCCAAGTGGAAGAAGCAGTTCGTCGAGGGCGGGGCACGCGCGCTGGGCGCCCTCTCCTCGCCGCCGAGCCGGGTGGCCGAGCTCGAGGCCGAAGCACGTGCCCTGCGTAGATCGCTGCGCGAGGCGAAGGCGCTGCTCGAGGTGTGGAGGCGCTCCACGGACAGCTACCTCGGCAGGCTCTCAGACCTCGACGAAGTGCGGCGCGAGGCCAAGATCTCCGTAGTCAGCTTCTGCACGCTGGTCGGCATCCCCCGGCGCACCTACTACCGGTACCTGGACAAGGCGAAGGCCCAGGCCCCGACGGAGAAAGGCCCCTGGCCCGCGCCGGTGGTCGACCGGCTGACCAGCGCCGTCCAGCGCCACCTGGAGGAACATCCGCTGGACGGGCACCGTAGGGTTCACCATGCCCTGCGCGCGCAGGGATACCGGGTCTCCCCCTCGTCCGTGCTGCGCGCCATGCGGCGAATAGAGAGCTCTATGACGGAAATACCGGCTTCCGACATACTCTGACGCGCCGTCACCGGTCAACTCGCATATACGGGTGATAGAAGTTCGTAGAGTTTCGAGTGTTCATTCTCGGGACATTGCGCAGGCTCCTCAGGGCAGATCTCCGGTCGCCGCAGGGGATCAGGGTGAGGGTTCGTCCCGTGAGGTTCGCGGGCGGATCCCTCGAATGGAACCGATTCCAGATGAACTCTGATACGCCCGGGGCGACCGGTCCGGCCGTCTCCCGCCGCCGGCTGCTCGGTTCGGCCGCCGCCACCGGTGGCCTGGCCGGAGCGCTCTCGCTGCTGCCCACGAACGTGACCAAGGCACTGGCCGCGCAGGCCACGGTCGGCGCCGGCGCGCGCGGCCGGCTGCGCGACGTCGAGCACGTCGTGCTGATCATGCAGGAGAACCGCAGCTTCGACCACTACTTCGGCACCCTGGCCGGCGTGCGCGGCTTCGCCGACCGCGACCCGAAAATCCTGTCCACCGGCCGGTCCGTGTTCTACCAGCCCGACCCCGCCAACCCCGACGACTACCTGCTCCCGTTCCACCTCGACAGCCGCACCACCGCCGCCCAGGCCATCCCGTCCACCGGCCACGGCTGGGCCGTCCAGCACGCCGCCCTGAACGCCGGCGCGATGGACAGCTGGGTCACCGCGCACACCGAATACGACGGCCCGGCCACCGGCCCTTTCACCATGGGCTACTACCAGCGCGACGACATCCCCTTCCACTACGCGCTCGCCGACGCCTTCACCGTCTACGACAACTACTTCTGCTCGGTGATCGGCCCCACCCACCCGAACCGGTACATGTACATGACCGGCACCATCGACCCCAACGGGCTCTATGGCGGCCCGGCCCTGGACAACAACGAGATCCACGGCACCTACTCGTGGACCAGCTACCCCGAGCGGCTGACCGCGGCCGGGGTGTCCTGGAAGTGCTACCAGGAGACCGACTCCTACGGCAGCAACGGCTTCAACGTCCTGCAGTTCCTCAAGCAGTACATCGACGCCCCGACCAGCTCGGAGCTGTATCAGAACGCGATGGTCAGCACCCCGGCCGGCCAATTCGAATACGACGCGATCAACGACAAGCTCCCGGCGGTCAGCTGGGTCTTCCCCACCCTGGAAACCTCCGAGCACCCCAACGCCCTGCCCAACGCCGGCGCCGCCTGGCTCGCCAGCAAACTCGACGCCATCGCCGCCAACCCCGAGGTGTGGGCCAAAACCCTCGTCATCATCAACTACGACGAGAACGACGGCCTGTTCGACCACGTCACCCCGCCCCTCCCGGACCCCGGCACCCCCGACGAATTCGTCACCCTCACCTCCCCCGGCGGCACCGACGGCGGCGGCCAGCCCATCGGCGCCGGCTACCGCGTCCCCTGCATCGTCGTCTCCCCGTGGACCGTCGGCGGCAACGTGTGCAGCACCCCCCTGGACCACACCTCCGTCCTGCGCTTCCTCGAACGCCTGACCGGCATCGCCGAACCCAACATCAGCAACTGGCGCCGCACCGCCTTCGGCGACTTCACCGAAATCTTCGGCCAGATTCCGACCCGCACCAGCTTCCCCGCCCTCCCCGACACCAGCGGCCCCCTCACCCTCGCCACCTACGAGGCCAGCCAACTCCCGCTACCCGCCTTCCCCGGCGCCAAGCAGACCTTCCCCACCCAAGAACGAGGCCACCGGCCGAGCTTCGGCTAAGAGGACCCGCCGCACGTCCGCAAGTAGTGCAAGAACTTTCACGATTCCCGCAGGCGTTACCGCAACTCCTTGCAGACGGCCCATGGAGGCTGCGTCTCCTGGGGCATACCCTCCCACCCGCAGCGACTCCCGCCACGCCAGGCTCCCTGGCGTGGCGATCTTGCGTTTGAGGTCCAGTTTTTAGCAAAGTTCCGTTGCTATATTGCATCTCCTTTTCGTGCGGGTTACGTTGCCCCCACTCGAACCGGGCGACGCCCCGTGCGCCGAGAGCCCGGGTCCGGCAGATCCAGGAGAGGAACGCGAAGAGAGTGTCAATGTCGATACATCAACTCAAGCGCGCGATAGCGTGGGCCGGCGGCGTGCTGCTGCTCGTCGGCGGCGCTGTCGCGGGCGCGGGGGTGGGGCCTGCTGCGGCCGCCTCCGTCGCCACCGGCGGGAGTGGGGCGAATCTGCCCTATGCGGAAGTACTGGCGCAGAACTCTCCGACGAACGGGACCGTCATCGGCCCCAGCTACACCCAGGGCCAGCTGGCCGACGAGGCGATCGGGCGCGAGGCCGTGACGCTGTCGGGCACCGGCCAGTACGTCACCTTCACCACACCGGTGGCCACCAACTCGATCGACCTGCGCTACAGCATCCCGGACACCTCGACCGGCTCGGTCTACACCGCTCCGATCTCGCTGTACGTCAACGGGACCAAGCAGCCCGACCTCACCCTGACCAACGCGTACAGCTGGCAGTACGGCAGCTACGAGTTCACCAACACCCCGAGCTCCGGCAGCCCGATGCACTTCTACGACGAGGTGCACCAGCTGTTCAGCACGACGTACCCGCAGGGCACGACCTTCAAGGTGCAGGTCGACTCCGAGGACACCGCGTCCTCGTACACGATCAACACCGCGGACTTCGAGGACGTCGCGGCGCCGCTCGCCCAGCCGGCCGGTTCCGTGTCGGTGACCAGCGAGGGCGCCGACCCGACCGGCGTGAGCAACTCCACCGCCGCGTTCAACGCCGCGATCTCGGCCGCGGGCGCGGGCGGCACGGTGTGGATCCCGTCGGGCTCGTACAACATTCCGTGGCACATCACCGTCAATGACGTGACGCTCGAGGGCGCCGGAATGTGGTACTCCAACATCATCGGGCAGAATCCCGGAATCTACGGCCTCGGCGAGCCCCCGAGCTGCGATGTCGCGGGCACCGGCAACACCGGGGTCAGCAGCAACGTCCACCTGGCCAACTTCTCGATCTCCGGCAACGTCCAGTCCCGCCAAGACTGCGACCAGTACAACGGGATCGGGGGTGCGATGAGCAACTCGACGATCTCGAACATCTGGATCGAGCACGAGAAGGTCGGCATCTGGATGGACGGGCCGATGACCAACCTGTCCATCTCCGGCGTGCGCATCCGGGACACCTTCGCGGACGGCATCAACCTGCACGGCGGCGTCACCGCCTCGACGATCACCAACAGCGAGATCCGCAACACCGGTGACGACGGCATCGCGCTCTGGGCCGACTCCGCGCTCGGCGCCGACGCCAACGACACCATCTCCGACAACACCGTCCAGCAGAACCAGCTCGCCAACGGCATCGCCGGCTACGGCGGCAACAACAACACCATCACCGGCAACCTGGTGGAGGACACCGGCATCAACCAGGGCGGCGGCATCACCGTGGCCCAGCGCTTCACCTCCACCCCGGTCGGCCTTTACACGATCTCCAACAACACCATGATCCGCGACGGGCAGCTCGACCCGAACTGGCAGTTCGGCGTCGGCGCGCTGTGGTTCGACGGCAGCCAGGGCTCGGTGACCGGGCCGATCAACGTCACCAATGCCCTGATCGAACAGAGCCCGTTCGAAGCGATTCAATGGGTTGAGGGCACGGTGAGCGGCGTCAATCTCAACGACGTCAGCATCATCGGCACCGGCACCTTCGCCCTGCAGGAGCAGACCGGCGGCACCGCGACCTTCACCAACGTCACGGCCACGGGCGTGGCGCAGGCGAACGCGGGCAACGCCCCCAGCTACAACTGCGAGGGCAACGGCTTCGTCATCACCGACGGCGGCGGCAACTCCGGGATCTCCCCGGCCAACTGCAACGTCGGCGACAATCCGACCCCCGTCTACCCGCCGTATCCGGCCTCGACGGTGCAGACCACGCCCAGCGCGCTGAGCTTCGGCTCGCAGGCGACCGGGACCACCAGCGCGGCGCAGAGCGCGACGGTGTCCAACCCGGTCAACTCGGCCGCCTCGGTCACCTCGATCTCGGTCAGCGGCCCGTTCGCCGAGACCAACAACTGCGGATCCTCGATCGCGGCGAGCGGCTCGTGCTCGGTCTCGGTGACCTTCTCACCGACCGCATCGGGCAACGCCACCGGCACCTTGACCGTGAACGCGGGCGGAGTCACCGACACGGTGGCGCTGTCCGGCAGCGGGATCGCGCCCGGACCGGTGCTGAACGCCAGCCCGGCGAGCCTGAGCTTCCCCGGCACGATCGTCGGCGACGCGGCCGCGACGCAGACGGTGACGATCAGCAACTCGGGCACCGCGAGCGCGAGCGTCTCCGGCGTCTCGGTGAGCGGTCCGTTCAGCGAGACCAACAACTGCTCCAGCGTCGCCGTCGGTAGTTCGTGCACCGCGACGGTCGACTTCACACCCACCGCGTCCGGGACCAACACCGGGACGCTGACCGTCACCAGCAACGCCACCGACAGCCCGACCACCATCGGGCTGAGCGGCAACGGAATCGGCAGCACCACCAACCTGGCGCCGTCGGGCACGTTGACGGCGAGCAGCTCCGCGTCCGGATTCCCGGCGACGAATGCGAACGACGGGAACACGAGTACCTATTGGGAGAGCCTCGACGGCGCCGCCTATCCGCAGACGTTGACCGCGAATCTTGGTCAGTCGTATCCGTTGGGCTCGGTGACGTTGACCCTGCCGCCGTCCACGGCGTGGGCGACGCGTACGGAGACGTTGTCCGTGCTCGGGTCGACTAACAACTCGACGTGGACCACGCTGGTGCCCTCGGCGGGCTACACGTTCAACCCCGCGACCGGGAACACCGTGTCGATCAACCTGCCGTCGAACTCGAACTACCGGTACCTCGAGCTGAGCTTCACCGGCAACACCGGCTGGAGCGCGGCCCAGGTCAGCGAGTTCGAGATCTTCCCGGCGGTCGGCGGCGGCACCTCCCCGAGCGGCCCGTCGCTCGCGGCCTCGCCCAGCTCGCTGAGCTTCGGCAGCGAGAACACCGGCTCGACGAGCGCGGCGCAGACGGTGACGATCTCGAACAGCGGCAATGCCTCCGCCACGCTGTCCGGCATCTCCACGGCCGCGCCCTTCGCCGAGACGAACACCTGCGGTTCGTCGTTGGCGGCCGGCGCCTCGTGCACGGCGTCGGTGACCTTCTCCCCCACCGCGGCGGGTTCGGCCTCGGGCAGTCTGACGGTCGCGAGTAACGCGACCGGCAGCCCGCTCACCGTCGCGCTGTCGGGTACGGGCGCGAGTTCGACCACTGATCTCGCTCTCAACCGACCGGTCACCGCGTCTAGCTACACGCAGTCGTACGTGCCCGCGAATGCGGTGGACGGCAACACGAGCACCTACTGGGAAAGCGTCAACGGCACGTGGCCTACGACGTTCTCGGTAGATCTCGGCGCCACGACCACGCTCGGCAGCGTCGTAGTCGACCTGCCGCCGTCCTCGGCGTGGCAGACCCGCACGCAGACGCTGTCGGTGCTCGGGTCGAATGACAACTCGACGTGGGCCACGTTGGTCGCGTCGGCGACGTACACGTGGAACCCGGCGACGGGCAACACGGTGACGATCACGCTGCCGTCGGGCACGTCGGAGCGGTACGTCGAGCTCAGCTTCACCGCGAACAACGTGCAGAACGGAGCTCAGATGTCTGAGTTGGAGCTCTTCAGCTAGTGGTTGGCGACGAAGTGCGTAGGCCCCGTGCCTGGTGTGAACCGGGCACGGGGCCTACGTGTTGCTAGAGCAGAGTCAGGGTCAGGGTCAGCCGAAGATCTCGAGCTCCGACATCTGTGCGGCGTTCTGCACGTTGTTGGCCGTGAAGTTCAGCTCTATGTAGCGGTCCGACGTGCCGGACGGCAGCGTGATCGCGACCGTGTTGCCGGTCGACGGGTTCCACGTGTACGTCGCCGAGGCGACTAGCGTGGTCCAGGTCGAGTCGTCGTTTGATCCGAGGACGGAGAGCGTCTGTGTGCGGGTCTGCCAGGCCGAGGACGGCGGCAGGTCGATCACGACGCTGCCGAGCGTGGTCGTCGCCCCGAGATCTACCGAGAAGGTCGCCGGCCACGTGCCGTCAACGCTTTCCCAGTAGGTGCTCGTGTTGCCGTCCACCGCGTTCGCGGGCACGTACGACTGCGTGGAGCCGGATGCCGTGACTGGTCGGTTGAGGGCCAGATCAGTGGTCGAACTCGCCCCCGTGCCTGACAGCGCGACATTGAGCGTGCTGTTCGTCGCGTTGCTGTTCACTGCCAGGTTTCCGGCGTAGGACTGTGCCGTGGTGGGGGTGAACGTCACCGACACCGTGCACGAGCCACCGGCGGCGAGTGACGTGCCGCAGGTGTTGGTCTGTGAGAACCCGGATGGCGCGGTGACTGACGAGATCGACGCCGGCGCTCCGCCGGTGTTCGAGATCGTCACCGACTGCGCCGCGCTGGACGAGCCAACCGTCTGGTTGCCGAACGAGACCGAGGTCGGGGTCGCCGACAAGGTCGCGCTTCCGCTGCCATTGGTGCTGGAGGCAGGGAAGATCTCGAACTCGCTGACCTGGGCCGCGCTCCAGCCGGTGTTGCCGGTGAAGCTCAGCCGCAGGTACTGGTAGTTCGTATTCGCGGGCAGGTTGAACGACACGGTGTTCCCGGTCGCCGGGTTGAACGTGTACCCCGCCGAACCCACCAGCGTCGTCCACGTGTTGTCGTCATTTGATCCGAGTACTGAGAGCGTCTCCGTGCGCGTCGACCAGGCCGTGGCCGGCGGCAGGGTCAGCGTGACCGAGCCGAGCGCAGAGGAATGACCAAGGTTTGCTGTCAATGTCTGCGGGTACGCGGCGCCGTCGAGGCTCTCCCAGTACGTGCTGGTGTTCCCGTCGTTCGCATTCGTCGCCGGGAATCCGGACGCGGTACTGCTTGCGGTCATCGTGCCCGACAACGCCAGGTTCGTGATGCTGCTGGTCCCGGCGCCGCTGAGTGACACGTTGAGCGGGTTGTTGCTCGCATTGCCGTTCACCGTCAGATTCCCGGTGTACGACTGTGCAGCGGTGGGTGTGAACGTTAGCGACACCGTGCACGAGCTGCCGACGGCGAGTGACGAGCCGCAGGTGTTGGTCTGCGCGTAGCCGGACGGCACGGTGACCGACGAGATCGACGCAGCCGCTCCGCCGGTGTTCGAGATCGTCACCGACTGCGCGGCGCTGGACGAGCCGACCGTCTGGTTGCCAAAGCTCACCGACGACGGCGACGCGCTCAGCGTCGGGCTGGAGCTGTTCGTGACGGACATCGTGACGCTTTGCACGATCAGCGGCGCGCTGGCGTTCGTGACGTTGAGCCGCAGGTCGGCGCCGCCGTTCTGTGCTTCTTCGAACTGTGCGCCGGTCAGTTGAACGGTCGCTGTGGCCCACGTTCCTGTGCCTGGGCTGCTGACGGTAGGACCGTTCTGATACGCGTTGCTTGGCGTGTCGTACTGCACCACGAAGCCTTGGCCCGAGGTGGCCCAGTACTTGACCTGGACAGTCACGTCGGATGCGGCCTCGACTGCGGAGAGCGGGTTGAGCTGCAGGTAGACGTTCGCGTCGCCCGCACCGCTCTGCGACGACGTCCAGGTCTCCACGGCCTGCGAGCCGTCCTCGGTGATCTGGGTGAGGTTGCCGTCGGATCCGGCGTTCGTCTGGCCGACGCCGAGGAACTGCAGTCCCCCGCCGACCTGACCGGCCGTGGCCGTCACCGAAGTGGCACCGGTCTCGGTGACCGGGCACGCGGACGACGCTGTGCCGGCGGGCGGCGTGCCGGCCACCATGTTCCACTGCGCGAGCGTCGCCGCGCCGATGTCAGCGCTCGCACAGACGAGCCCGTTCGACTGAACGGTCTGCGGCACAGCGGCACCGGTCGCCGCGTTGACCAGGTAGTAGCTGCCCGAGTTCAGGCCGAGTCCGGTCGGGCTGAAGGCGATCGGGTCGTCGTAGGTGGTGCCGGAGGTGATGTTCGCCAGGGTGAGCGCAGCGCTGGCGCCGTTGCTCGCGACGGCGGGCACGACCTGCAGGTTGCCCACGTCCGGGGCGTCGACCTGGGCGTACGCGGTCGAATACTGGGTCAGCTGCTCCGGCTCGGTGAGCACCGTGCCGCCGGCCTGCTGATAGGAAGTGAGATTCGCGTCGACGCCGTTGAGCGGCAGGACCGCCTTGAACGAGGACAGGCTGACCGCGCCGTTGGCCACTTCCTGGCTGGTCACGACGCTGAAGCCGGCCTGGTAGTTCAGCCACAGGTTGCTGATCTCGTCCTGCACGTTGTTCAGGCTGCCGCCACTGGTATTGCCGTAGCCCTGCGAGAAGTCGACGTAGACGGCGACCGGCTGCCGCGGATACGTCCCCGAGAGGGCCTTAAGTTCGGGTAGATCACCGGTGTATATCGGGAAGCCGACGACGTCCTTCTCGGTGCCGTCGTGGATGAAGAAGTCCTCGCCGCCGCCCTCGGGCAGGCCCATCCCGTAGTTGGAAATCCACTGAACCGCCTGTGCGGCCAGTTGGGTGTTGTCGGGCGGCGCGGTCCATTCCTGCGCCAGCTTCACGCCGTAGGCGCGGGCCAGGCTGCCGAAGGTCAGCGTGAGGCCCTGGGAGCTGGCGGCATCGTCGATGATTGTGACGTTGTATTGCTTCGCCAGCTGGAAGAACGTGTCCGGGTTGTTGGCGTAGGACGTCGCGTTGCCGAAGCCGCCGCCGAAGTAGTAGTACAGCGGCGTGCCGGCGGTGACGGCGCGCACGTCGGCGGTCAGCTGCCCGTACGTCTGCTGCACGCTCCACGCGCGGAACGCCTGGAACACGCCGAACAGCGCCGCGCCAGGCGCTGCCGCGGGCACCTGGCTGAACGCGCTGTACGAAGTGCCGTACTTCGTGTTGAACGCGGCGATGGTGCCGTACGTCTGCGGCAGGTACGTGTTCTGGAACTCGCTGATGTCGTCGGCGGCCCAGCCGCCCCCGGCGCCGCTGAGGTCCCATTGAGCGTCAAGGTAGCCGTAGTTCAGGATCGCGCCGCCGTAGCCGCCGGATTGGGCGACGGCGTTCTGGACCGTGTCCGTGACGTAGGTGAAGTACTCGGACTGCTCGGTCGGGTCCCACCACGCGGGAGCGCCGCCCTGCGCGCCGCCGCTGCCGACTTCGAAGTCGGTGATCCAGGGCGCCGGACTGCCGCCCCAGCCGGACTGCCAGAAGATCGGGATGAGCTGGATGCCGGCGGCGCTGGCGTTGGCGAGTTCCTGGTCGAACTCGGTGAACGTGAACGTGCCTGCCTCGGGTTCGATCGTGCCCCACGGCATGTTGAGCTCGGCCGTGGTCAGGCCGTCGGCCGCGAGTCCGGCGAAGAACGACTCCGACCAGGCGGTGCCGTTGTTGTCGAAATCGAGTTGGGTGGACCAGATCGGCGTGCTGGCGGTCGATGCGGCGGACTGCATGCGCGGCGCTTGGACCGCCGCTGCCGCCGGCGCGTGGACTCCGATGACCAGCGCGGCCGTCGCGGTCAGGGCGACCGCGGGGAGTGTGGGAAGTATTCGGAGCCCGCGGCGTCGCAACGCCGTCGCGCATCCCTTCAGGATCATGTCGCGTTCCTCCTTGAGCGCACACGTTCTCGTCGAGGGGAGAGTAGCTTCTAGGTAAACTGACCGCAATATCACGACTGTACTGTTGCGATATTTTGCTCTCAGTGGCAATAAACGGAATGACTGGCCGTTAAGCGGGGCGCGAGGTACCGGAACCTAGCACCCCAGGCCCGACGGTTCCGATACTTTTGCAAAGTTCTGTTCAAGAATTTCGGATGATCCATCGTCCGTTGCAGCACGCTGCGAGTTGTTTGAGGTGCCTAGGTACGGATCCGGACATCTTGACGACATCGCGGCACGCTGTCACGTTGACCGTCGCCAACAGTGCCTCCCACCGTGCGCCTCCCCGAGGGGGATCGATGCCTGCGATGCGTCCGATACGCCACAGCCTGAACCGCCGTCCACGCTCATCCGGCGGCCTGCCGCGGTACGCGATGATCGCGATAATGGCGTTCGCCACCGTGCTCTTCGGGCTGGTGCCGCTCATCGCCGCGGCTCCGGCGGCGCTCGCGGCCACCACGTCGTCGGCCGGTGCGTATCAGGCTCCGGGGACCCCTTCGCCGAGCGTCGCGGGGGCGACGACGCCATTCGCGACGTATCAGGCGCCTGAGGGCACGCTCGGCGGCGGCGCCAGCGTCGTCTCCCTCACCTCGGCGCCCACCAGCGAGTACGACAGCCCGCAGGGCGAGGCCTCGGGACACGCGTACGTGCAGCTCACCCAGACCGGGCAGTCCGTGCAGTGGACCAACGACACCGGCGCGCCGATCAACTTCATCAACGTGCGCGCGTCGATCCCCGACTCCTCTTCCGGCGGCGGGCTCACCGCGACGCTGGATCTGTACGTCAACGGAACGTTCCGCCAGGCGATCTCCATGAACTCGATCCAAAGTTGGGAGTACGAGGGGAACAGCAACTACAACGGCTCCGACGAGAACCCCGCCGACGGCGACCCGCGCGCCTTCTGGGACGAGTTCCACACCTTCGTCACCGGCGCCGCGATCCCGGCCGGCGCGACGTTCAGCCTCCAGGAAGACTCGACGAACACGGCGCAGTTCTACTGGATCAACTCCATCGACCTGTGGAACGCCCCCGCGCCCGCGACCCAGCCGGCGAATTCGATCTCGATCACCAGCTGCGGCGCCGTCGCCGACAACACGCCCACGAACGGCACGGCCGCACCCGGCGCGACGGACAGCACCGTCGACATCCAGAACTGCGTCAACCAGGCCGAGTCCTCGGGCGAGATCCTGTGGATTCCGCAAGGCACGTTCTATCTGATCGGCACGTCGGGCATCGTGGTGAACAACATCACCGTCGAGGGTGCGGGCTACTTGTACAGCGAGATCTACCGGGACGTGCCGCTGCCGAACAACACGCCGCTCGGAGCCGCGTTCCAGTGCTACTCCTGCGGCCTGCATTCCTTCCACATCGACTCCGACGCGATGAGCCGCGCGGAGGTCGACGGCGGAGGCGGTGCCGAGGACACCACCGGCACCAACTGGACGATCGAGAACATGTGGGTCCAGCACGTCGAATCCAGCGTCTGGGCCTCAGGTTCCGGTGGCCTGGTGGAGAACAACCTGTTCACCGTGATCTTCGCCGACGGCTGCAACCTCAACAACGTCTCGCTGACCGGCACGTCGGGCAGCAACCTGACCGCGACGAACAACTTCATCCGCGGCACCGGGGACGACGGCATGGCGATCAACTCGGTCGCCTACAACGGATCGACGACATACACAGCAATGACCGATATTACGATGACGCACAACACGGTCATCGCGCCGTGGGGCGGCAAGGGGATCGGCGTCTACGGCGGGTCCGGTCACGTCGTCGAGGACAACTACCTCGCGGACACGGCGCGCTACATCGGTCTCGGCGTCGGGCGGTTCGGGGTGAACGGCAGTGACATGACCGGCGCGACCGTCTCAGGGAACGTGGTCGTCAGGTCGGGTGGCAACGCCTACTTCCAGGGACAGCCCGCGATGCAGGTCGGCAACGGCGGCGACGGACAGAACGTCGGCGTCGTCTCCAACGCCGACGTCACCGACAACACCATCATCAACCCGGTCTACGACGGGCTCGACTTCTCGACGTCCACGAGCACGACGCTCTCGAACAACCAGATCATCGACCCCTGGCGCAACGGCATCGTCATCTCACCCACTTACTACCCGGCGCCGAGCGGCAACGCGAGCATCACGGGGAACTCGGTGACGGGACTTGCCTCGGGAAACACCGCGTACGCCAACGACTCCAGCGGATTCACGGCCTCGCTAAGCAACAACAGCTGGCAGAACTCGACTAGTGAGGGTGCTTATAACGGCACGGCCGCGGCGGTCCCCGGGACCGTGCAGGCGGCGAACTACGACACCGGCGGCCAGGGAGTCGGCTACAACGTCAGCTCCGTTAACGGGACCGGCGACAGTTACCGGGTCGATGGGGTCGACCTCGAGACCTGCTCAGATAGTGCCGGGGGCTGCGGCTACGACCTCGGCTGGACGTCGCAGGGCCAGTGGTTCCGCTACACGTTGCAGGTCGCGAGCGCGGGAACGTACACCGTCAGCTTCCGGGTAGCCGCACCCTCCGCCGTCACCGACGCGTTCCACCTCACGGACAGCCGAGGTGACGCACTGACCGGCACGGAAAGCATTCCGGCCACCGGAGGCTGGCAGACGTACACGACGGTCACCGACACCGTCACGCTGCCCGCCGGCGCACAGACCATCGACCTCGATCAGGACAACGGCGGCTGGAACCTGCGCTACCTGACGTTCGCGTCCTCGGGCTCCAGTACCCAATCGGCGCTGACGGGCACGCCGACCAGCCTGTCCTTCGGTAGTCAGGCCACGGGATCGACGAGCGCCGCGCAGTCGGTGACGGTGTCCAACCCGGGCAGCAGCGCCGTGTCCGTCTCCTCGGTTTCAGCCAGCAGCCCGTTCAGCGAGACCAACACCTGCGGCGGTTCGCTGGCCGCAGGCGCGACGTGCACCGTCTCGGTGACGTTCACGCCCACCGCCTCGGGCGCGGCGACCGGCAGCTTGTCGGTGGCGAGCAACGCCCCGAACAGTCCATTGACCATCGGCCTATCGGGTACGGGAGTCTCCACGTCCACCAACCTGGCGCTGAACCAGCCGATCACCGCGAGCAGCGACTACGAGACGTACGTCCCGTCGAACGCGAATGACGGCAACTCCAGCACCTACTGGGAGAGCGCGGACGGAGCCGGCTACCCGCAGACGCTGACCGTGGATCTCGGGTCGACCCAGTCGATCGGCTCGATCACGCTGGACCTGCCGCCGGCCACGGCATGGAGCACGCGCACCGAGACGCTCTCCGTGCTCGGCAGCACCGACGACTCCACGTTCACGCAGATCGTGGCGTCGGCCGGGTACACCTTCAACCCCTCGACCGGCAACACGGTGACCATCAGCCTCCCCTCCGGGACCAGCACCCGCTACGTGCGGCTGAGCTTCACCGGCAACACCGGCTGGGACGCCGCGCAGCTCTCCGAGTTCGAGGTGTTCCCCGGCTGACGCCGGTTCTGGGTGGTCGTGGAGCTCGTCTCCTGCAGCCTGGGGTAGCCGACCCCAGGGAAACCGGCACTCTTCGCCAGAGGCCGCCGGGATGTGAGGGTCATTCCCAGGACATCAGCAGGAACCACGACTACCCAGATTCGAGGAGTGCCGCATCATGCGCGCAGCCATCGCGACCGCGGTCGACGCACCGCTGTCGATTTCCGAACGGAACGTGCCGGAGCCCGGACCCGGCGAGGTCCTCGTCAAGATCTCCGCATGCGGGGTCTGCTTCTCGGACCTCAACCTGGTCCGCGGGCACTACCGTTCAGCTGACCATTCAACGATAGCCAGTGATTCGCCTATTGCCGGGCGAAACTCCCAGTCTGATCCGAACCGGGATCCGGTGCCGGGTAGACGATTCTGTCCCGCTTTCACGGGGTTACGCCACCTGCCAGGCTCGCCTGGTCTTCTGGTCGGCTCCACGTCCGTTTTTCCGGTCTCCGAGGCACTCCCGGCGACCGCCAGGCTCGCGCCTGGGTACTGCGACCTGCAGCTTGCTGGTACGGCATAGGGTTGCCCGGCCGGTTTGGGTATCGCCCGCCGGACGTGACAGCAATATCACAGGGCGTCAGACGGATGTCTACAAAACGTGAGACTCGCTGACAGCCCGGGTAGTAGTTGCAAACCTCCTCGCCAGCTTCCCGGTCCGGTCGTGGACGGGGGTACGCCGAGTACGCGGTGTTCAAGGCCGGGTTCGTCACGCCGCTGCCGACTGGTCTCGACCCGGTCGCCGCGGGGCAGGGCGGCGGACGCTCCGTCATCGCCTTCTGAAATACCGCAATACCCATATACTACTCAGGAGTATCAAATGTCTGAAGTCATCCTCGTCACCGGCGCCGGCAGCGGATTCGGCGCCCTCACCGCACGGGAACTGGCCAAGGCCGGGCACATCGTCTACGCGAGCATGCGCGACGTCCAGGGCCGCAACGCCGAACGTGTCCAGGCGGCGCGGGATTACGCCGCGACCGAGGGCGTGGACCTGCGGACGGTGGAGCTCGACGTCCTCTCGCAGGACAGCGCGGACAGCGCGGTGGCCACCATCGTCAAGGAGGCCGGGCGCCTCGACGTCGTCGTGCACAACGCCGGGCACCTCGTGGTCGGCCCGACCGAGGCGTTCACCCCCGAGGAGATCGCCCGCGTCTACGACACCAACGTCCTGGGCACCCAGCGGGTCAACCGCGCCGCCCTGCCGACGCTGCGCGAGCAGGGCAAGGGCCTGCTCGTATGGGTCTCCTCCACCAGCACGCGCGGCGGCACCCCGCCGTACCTCGCGCCGTATTTCGCCGCCAAGGCCGCCATGGACTCACTGGCCGTGAGCTACGCCGCCGAGCTCGCCCGCTTCAACATCGAGACCTCCATCATCGTGCCCGGCGCGTTCACCTCCGGCACCAACCACTTCGCCGACGCCGGCCACCCCGCCGACGCGCGGACGGTCGAGATCTACGAAGCCCGGTACGCGGGGTTGATGGAGCAGATCGGCGGCCGCCTCGCCGCCCTCACGCCGGCCGACGCAGATGTGGCCGAGGTCGCCCGTGAAATCGCCCGCGTCGTCGGCCTGCCGTTCGGCGAGCGGCCCTTCCGGGTGCACGTGGACCCGATGAACGACGGCGCCGAGGAGGTCGCCGTCGTCGCGGACCGCATCCGTGCCGACTTCTACCAGCGGATCGGGCTCGACGACCTGCTGGCCCCGCACGACGAGGTCTGATTCCCGCCGGTTCTGCGTCATCGGTGTGCAGGATCCTGAGACTGGTCGGGCGTGACGTCGGGCGTGACGGCCGTCTCCTTCCGCAGGCCGCGCCAGACCACATCGGGATTCAGCTCCCGCAGGCTATCGGCGATCCCGGGGTCGGACGGCGTCAGCCAGAGCAGGCGCTGCGCCGCGTCCGCCGTGTAGAAGCTGTTGAAGCCGACCTCGATGATCCCGAGCGTCGGGTGCACGACTCTCTTTCGCTCCGCGCGCGGGACCGCCACGTCGTGCGTGTCCCACAGTTCCGCGAACTCGGCCGATGAGCGCAGCCGGGCAATCAGCTCCGTCGACGTGCGGTCGCTGCCGCGTCGTGCCACGGCAGCGCGCAGGTCGGAGACGAGGGCGCGGGACTGGGTGCAGTGCTCCTCGGGCACAAACACGCTGCGTACTTCCGGGTCGGTGAACCATCGGTAGGCGAAGTTGGCCTGCAGGCCAGGACCGGTGGCGAACGGCCCGATCAGGGTCTGCAACATGCGGTTCTGCATCAGCGTCTGATGGAGGTCGGTGATGACCATGACGGGAGTGTCCTCGAGCCGCTCCATCAGTTCCCGCAACGCGCGCTGCATCTGCATCGGGTCGGCGCCGAGCGGCACCTGGTGGCCGGCCAGGTGCATCAGATGCGCCGATTCGTCGGCGCCGAGGCGCAGTGCGCGGGCCAGCGCCGCGAGGATCTGCGGGGACGGGCTCTGGCCGCGGCCCTGCTCAAGCTCGATGTAGTAGTCCACCGACATGTCCGCGAGCCGGGCCACCTCGTCCCGCCGCAGTCCCGCGACCCGCCGCCGCGGCCCCTCCGGCAACCCCACGTCGGCCGGCCGCACCCTGGCGCGACGCGACTTGAGAAAGCTGCCGAGTTCCCCGGCGTTCATCGCACGATGTCCCAATCCATTCGCCCGGACTGCGCGCTTCGAGCGTACCCGACGCCCCGCTCCATGATCTTGACGTGACGCGCTATTGGCAGTGGCCCGACGCCAGCAGATAAAGTGCCACCCTCAGTATCAGGCCCACTCCGGGAGCGACGGATGTCAGAAGTGCAGCACGCCACGGATACCGAAGGCACCGTGACGCGGCGCGCACCACGCTCGCGTCGCCGATCGGGCAGCGAGACCACTTCGACGCCGCGTGCCCGGCTGTTCATCGGCGCCTCGGTGCTGATCGGCTTGTGGGCGGTCTTCCAGAACTTCTACAAGATCGGCACGGCGCCGATCCTGGCCGACGAGCCGACGTACATTATCGCCGCGCAGCGCTACCTGACCGGCAACCTCTGGCCGCCGCGGGCCACGACGGCCGCGAACTACCTCGGGGCCACGCCGGACAACTTCGAGCACCCGCCGCTGGTGAAGTACCTGTTCGCCATCGCCCAGTGGATCGACGACGCCCCGCACAGCCTCGCCGCTCCGCGGGCCACCAGCGCCCTGGCCACGGTGCTGGCCGCGGGCCTGGTCGCGGTGTGGGTCGGCCGGATAGCCGGGAAGTGGACGGGGCTGCTGGCCGGCGCCCTGCTCACGGTGATTCCGGAGGCCTCCTCTGGCTCGCTCGGACGCTTCGACCGCTTCGCCATGCTCGACCCGGTGGCCAGCGCGTTCATGGTGCTCTCGGTCGTGGTCACCTGGGTCTGGTCCCGCCAGAAGGGCCGCACCGCCTGGGCGTGGGCGGCCGCGACGGGAATCGCGATCGGCCTGGCGGCCGGTTCCAAGGAGAACGGCTTCCTCGGCGCGGTCGGTCCCGTGCTGTTCGTCCTGGGGCTGGCGATCGCCGGGCGCGACCGGCGGGAAATGCTCGTCCGCGGCGCACAGGCCGTACTCGCGGCCGTCTTGTCGCTGGCCACGTTCGCCGGCCTCTATCTGCCGTTCCCGCATCCGATCGCGCGTATCAGATACCTGCTCGCCTTCCAGACCGGCCAGTCGTCGACCGGCCATCTGATCGGTTTCGCCGGGCAGGTCAGCACGAAACCGCCGTGGTGGGCGAACTTCTGGTTCGCCGGGCACAACTACGGCTCCGTGCTGACCGTATTCATCATCGTCGCGGTCCTGTGCGCCCTCGTGCTACGCCGTGACCGCCTGGTGGGCTGGTGCGTGGCCGCGATGGCCGGGCCGATCATCTTCCACTGCTTCCTCGCGAACGTGGCGCTGGGCTACTACTGGGTGATGTGGACGCCCATGGTCCTGATCCTCGCCGCCCTGGGCGCCGCCGAGGTCATCCGCCGCACGGCCCAACTCACCGCCGCCACCGGTCGCGCCGTGCCCATCGCCGTGCTGACCGGCCTGGCCGTTCTCGCCGTTCCGGCCACCGAATCAGTGGCCGAATCCGTCACCGTCGCCGACCTCAAGCCCACCGGCGCCATGGTCGTCCCGTCGCTGATGCGCGAGCACGACCTGCACGGCACCATCGTCAGCGCCGGCCTGCCCGCCTGGTACTGGGAGTACTACACCCCCAAGACCACGGTCTACTACACCGCGACCCAGGCCGTCCCGGACGCCGCGATCATCGTCATCGGCCAGCCCCAGTGCCGCCAGCTGATCGACCAGTCCGTGCGCGCCCTCGTCAAGATCAACATGGCGACGGGCCACGTCAAGGAGATCTACACCGACTCCGAGATCACCGCCTACGCGGTCGACGGCTCGCTCGCCACGCCGACCAAGGCCCAGATCAACGCCGAGCCGGCCGGCAAGCTCACCGACTACTGCTGACCCGGGGCGGGGGGAAGGAACGACAAAGGCCTGATCAGAGAAATCTGATCAGGCCTTAATACGTAGCCCCGACGGGATTCGAACCCGCGCTACCGCCTTGAGAGGGCGGCGTGCTAGGCCGCTACACAACGGGGCCCTAGCTGTGGGCATTTCGGGAGATTCCGGCCGCTTGAGCTTTCGCTTCGGGCGGCTGGCCCGCTCGCCAACGGGCTTAACTATAGGCGACGGGGCGGCGTGCGGCCAAATCGGTTAACGGGAGGCGGAGCCGAGGGGGCGGTCGCCTAGAGTGCGGTGCATGGGTGGTAGAGAGACGGGCGGGGCGCGGGTCTGGGTGGTCGCGGGGGCTCCGGGGGCGGGGAAGAGCACGGTGGCGGCGCTGCTGCTCGCCGCGCTGGAGCCGACGCCTGCGCTGCTGGACAAGGACACGATCTTCGGCGGATTCGTGGCGGCCACGTTGGCCGCGGGCGGGCGGCCCGCCGGGGAGCGGGAGGGGGATTGGTACGACGCGCACGTCAAGTCGCACGAGTACGCGGGGATCACGGCGGCGACCGCGGAAATCCGGTCGCACGGCTGCCCGGTGCTGCTCTCCGCCCCCTTCACCGGCCAGATCCGCTCGGTCTCGCGCTGGGCGGAGTGGGTCGCGGCGCTGGGCGGGGAGCCGGTGTCGCTCGTCTACGTGCGCAGCGACGCGGAGACGCTGCGGTCGCGGCTGATCGCCCGGGGAAGCCCGCGCGACGCGTCGAAGCTCGAGGCCTTCTCGGCGTTCATCGCGCGGATGACGCCGGATGTGCCGCCGCCGGTGCCGCACCTCGTGGTCGACAACCGGGCCTCGTGCGACGTGACCCTGGCCGAGCAGGTGGGCAAGTTAACGAGGAGTAGCTAGGGATTTCCCACGGCCGAATTGGCTACGCTCGGATACATGCCCTCAGAACCCACCACGTCTGCAGCGCAGGACGACGGCCCGGTGAGCAATCCCTTCTTCGCGGCGTCGACCCTGCCCTACCAGCTGCCCCCCTTCGCCTCGATCACGTTGGCGGACTATCTGCCCGCGTTCGAGCGCGGGATGGCCGAGCAGTTGGCCGAGATCGACGCGATCGCCTCGTGCGCCGAGGCTCCCGACTTCACGAACACGCTGATCGCGCTGGAGCGCAGCGGACAGCTGCTCGGCCGCGTCCTGCACGTCTTCTACAACCAGTCCGCCGCCGACACGAGCCCCGAACTGCAAGAGATCGAGGCGGAGATCAGCCCGCGGCTGGCCGCGCACCAGGACGCGATTCACCTCAACGGCGCATTGTTCGGAAGGATCAAGGCGCTCTTCGACGCCCGCGAGACGCTCGAACTGCCCGAGCCCGCGGCCGAGTCGGTGCGACTGGTCGACAAGTACCACGAGGAGTACGTCCTGGCCGGGGCCGAGCTCTCCCCCGCCGACCAGGAGCGCCTGCGCGAGCTGAACGCCGAGCTGGCCACGCTCTCGACCACCTTCCAGCGGAACCTGCTGGCCGACACCAAGGCCCGCGCTCTGGTGATCGAGGACGTGGCGGAGCTGGCCGGGCTGTCCGAGGACGCGGTCGCCGCCGCCGCGGAGAACGGCCGTGCGCTCGGGCGCGAGGGCGCGTACGTGCTCAGCCTCAAGCTCTTCTCGAACCAGACCGAGCTCGCCGAGCTGACGAACCCGGACGTGCGCCGCCGCCTGCTCGAGGCCTCGCTGGGCCGCGGCTTCACGGTGAACTCCGAGGTCATCCGGCAGATCGTGACGCTGCGGGCCGAGCGGGCCGCGCTGCTGGGCTTCGAGTCGTACGCCGCGTACCAGGTGGCCGACAAGACCGCCCGCACGGTCGCCGACGTCGAGGAGATGCTGGCGCGGGTGGTTCCGCCGGCCGTCGCGAACGCCCGCCGCGAGGCCGAATCGCTGCGCGCGGCCAACGACGGGGCGCCGATCGCCGCATGGGACTGGCAGTACTACTCCGAGCAGGTCCGCAAGGCCGAGTACGACCTCGACACCGCCGCGCTCCGGCCCTACCTGGAGCTGGAGAGCGTGCTGCACGACGGCGTGTTCTTCGCCGCGAACCAGGTCTACGGCCTGACCTTCACGGCCCGTCCCGATCTGCGGGCCTACCACCCGGACGCCCACGTCTTCGAGGTCTTCAACGAGGACGGCAGCGGTCTCGGGCTGTTCATCATCGACTTCTACGCGCGCGAATCCAAGCGCGGCGGCGCCTGGATGAACGAGCTGGTCTTCCAGTCCGCGCTGCTCGGCGCGAAGCCGGTCGTCGTCAACAACCTCAACATCGCCAAGCCGCCGGCCGGCGAGCCGACGCTGCTGACCTTCGACGAGGTCACCACGATGTTCCACGAGTTCGGGCACGCGCTGCACGGCCTGTTCTCGGACGTGGCCTACCCGTACTTCTCCGGCACCAACGTCCCCCGCGACTTCGTCGAGTACCCCTCGCAGGTCAACGAGATGTGGGTGACCTGGCCCGAGGTGCTGCGGAACTACGCCAAGCACCACCGCACCGGCGCGCCCATCCCGACCGAGCTGATCGAGCGGATGGAGGCCGCGAAGCTGTTCGGCGAGGGCTTCCGCACGGTCGAGTACCTCGGGGCGACGCTGCTGGACTGGGCCTGGCACAAGCTGGCCGCCGGCGAGGACCCGGGCGCGGACCTCGAGGCCTTCGAGGCGACGGCGCTGGAGAAGGCGGGCCTGGCCATGGCCGAGATCCCGCCGCGCTATCGGACCGGCTACTTCGCGCACATCTTCACCAACGACTACGCCGCCGGCTACTACTCGTACATCTGGGCCGAGGTGCTGGACGCGGACTCCGTCGAGTGGTTCGAGCAGAATGGCGGCATGACCAGGGAGAACGGCGACCACTTCCGCGCCGAGCTGCTGTCGCGCGGCGGCAGCGTCGACTCGATCCAGGCCTTCGAGAACTTCAGCGGCCACGCGCCGGAGATCGAGCCGCTGCTGGTTCGCAGGGGTCTCACGGCTCACTGAGCAAGAACGCGTCAGCTCACCGGACAGGTGCCGACGTCGGAGCCGCCGGGGGACGACGTGCCGGTGGCGGCCATCAGCTCGAGCTCCACCACACTCTGGAGCTGGTCGAGCGCCTTGGCCGAAGCAGACGACGAGGCGGACGCGCCGGCCGTGGCCGCCTCGTCGATCAGGCCGTCCCACAGGTTCGTCGCGTCCGGCTCGGTCCAGACGACCCGGTTGGTGTCGGCGGGGTACGGCTCGTTGGGCACCGTCACGTAGTCGGTCTTGCCGTTGGGGATCCCGTTGAGCGTCTGCGCGAGGCTGTAGAGGTCGGTGACGGTGCCGAGGCCGGGGTCGGTGGTGATCGAACTGGTCGCCGCGTCGAGCACCTTGTAGAGCTTGAGCGGGTCGGTGATCAGGCCCGCGGCGCGCACCTGCCGCTCCAGCTGGTCCACGAAGTACTGCTGACGCTGGATCCGTTCCAGGTCGGAGCCGTCGCCGACGCTGTGCCGCAGCCGGACGAAGGCGAGCGCCTGGTCCCCGTTGAGCGTCGTGGTGCCGGCCGGGATTTTCAGGCCGGAGTCCGCGTCGTCGATCGCCTGGGTGACGCAGACCTTCACCCCGCCGATCGCGTTGACGACGCCGACCACGCCCTCGAAGTCGATCGCGATGTAGTGCGTGAGCGTCAGGCCGGTCAGCGATTCGATGGTCTTGACCGTGCAGGGCGCGCCGCCCTCGGCGAACGCGCTGTTGAACATGCCGAAGTTCGCCGCGACCGCCACACCGCTGGCCCCGCCGGTGCTGGTGCTGGTGCTGGTGCTCGTGCAGGCCGGGATCTGCACCATCGAGTCGCGCGGGATCGAGACCTCGGTGGCCTTGCTCCGGTCGGCCGGGCTGTCGAAGACCATCGTCGTGTCCGAGCGCGCCCCGCTGACGTCTCCCCCGCCGAGCGACTGGTTGCCCCCGGCCCGCGAGTCGGAGCCGATGAACAGGATGTCCTGCTTGCCGCTCATCGCCGAGGGCTTGAGGCTCGCGTCCTCTGTCTTGATGTTGCCGTTCAGATGCCGCCAGGCAATGCCGACGCCCACCGCGACCAGCACGATCGCCAGGGCCAGCGTGCTGCATCCCCAGACCAGCAGCTTCTTTCGCAGCGACCACATAGAACCGATACTCACCGGGGAATCGGCCGCGCGCGCCCCGGAAAAGCCAAACGGGCGTATCGCTTTCGCGATACACCCTCAAGCTGGGGTACCAGGACTCGAACCTAGAATAACAGAACCAGAAACTGTCGTGTTGCCAATTACACTATACCCCACTGGTTTGCAAGTCGGCCGGTCTCCCGGGCGGCGCTGCGTAGACAACTATAGCGGTCGCCGCCCAGGGGCCCAAATCAGTTAGTCGCCGTGCCGTTCCGGGTGCCGGTTCACGCGGCGGCCCTGGCCTTCGCGTCGGCCGCGCGCAGCCGGGCCAGGGTGCGCTCCCGGCCGAGCAGCTCGATCGACTCGAACAGCGGCGGGGAGACGCGGCGGCCGGTGACGGCGACGCGGACCGGGGTGAAGGCGTTCTTCGGCTTCAGGCCGAGGCCCTCGATCAGCGCCGTGCGCAGCGCCTCGTCGATCGCGGACGTGGTCCACTCCGGCAGCGCCTCGAGCGCGGCGGCCGCGGCGGCGAGCGTCGGCCAGGAGTCGGCCGTCAGCACCTTCGCCGCGTCGTCCTCGTTCACCTGGAACGCGTGCCGGGCATCGGAGCCGTCGCCGGTGTAGAGGAAGCCGAGCATGCCGACGGCTTCGGACAGCACCGTCATCCGCTCCTGCACCAGCGGAACGGCGGCGAGCAGCGTGGCCCACTCCTCCTCGTTCGCCAGGTGGTGGCTGTCCTCGCCGCGACCCAGCAGCAGGCCTTCGCGGTCCAGGAAGGGCAGGATCCGCTTGGCCAGGTCCTCGGTCCCCAACTTGCGCAGGTGCACGGCGTTGATCGCCGCGCACTTCTTCGGGTCGAAGCGCGCCGGGTTGGCCGAGATCCGGGTGCCGTCGAAGCCCGCGATCAGCTCCTCGATGGAGAAGATCTCCTCGTCGCCGCCGAGCGACCAGCCGAGCAGCGCCAGGTAGTTGACCAGGCCCTCGGGCAGGTAGCCGATGCGCGGGTAGTAGCTGAAGCTGGCCTCCGGGTCGCGCTTGGAGAGCTTCTTGTTGCCCTCGCCCAGCACGAACGGCAGGTGGCCGAACGCCGGGACCTGCTTGGACACGCCCATCTCGACCAGCGCCTCGTGCAGCGGGAGCTGCCGGGGGGTGGAGGAGAGCAGGTCCTCGCCGCGCAGCACGTGCGTGATGCCCATCAGCGCGTCGTCGACCGGGTTGACCAGCGTGTAGAGCGGCGAGCCGTCGGCGCGTACGAGCACGTAGTCCGGCACGTTCGCCGACTCGAAGGAGATCTCCCCGCGCACGACGTCGTCCCACGCGATCGTGCGGTTCTCCGGCATCCGGAAACGCAGCACGTGTGTGCGGCCCTCGGCCTCGTAGGCGGCGATCTGCTCTGCCGTCAGATTGCGGCAGGTGCCCTCGTACCCGGGCGCGCGCTTCTCGGCGGTGGCCTTCTCGCGCGCGGCCTCGAGCTCCTCGGCCGTGCAGTAGCAGGGGTACGCGCGGCCGTCCTTCTCGAGCCGCGCCGCCATCTCCGCGTAGATCTCGCCGCGCTCGGACTGCCGGTACGGGCCGAACTCGCCGCCGACCTCGGGGCCCTCGTCCCACTCGATCCCGGCCCAACGCAGGGTATTGAGGATCGCCTCGTAGGACTCCTCGGTGTTGCGCGCCGCGTCGGTGTCCTCGATGCGCAGCACCAGCTTGCCGCCGTAGTGCCGGGCGAAGGCGTAGTTGAACAGCGCCGAACGGACGAGCCCGATGTGCGGGTCGCCGGTCGGGGACGGCGGGAACCGCACCCGGACGCTGTTGTCGAGCTTTGCGGTGTCGATGCTCACGTTGTCTGCTGCCTTCTAACGCTTCACGATGCGGTTCGTCAGGGTGCCGATGCCCTCGATGCTCACCGAGACCAGGTCGCCCACGCTCATCGGGCCAACGCCCGCGGGAGTGCCGGTCAGGATGACGTCGCCGGGCAGCAGCGTCATCGCCTCGGAGATGAACGCGACGATCTCCTCGACGCCGCGCATCATCTGGCTGGTGCGCCCGGCCTGCTTGAGCTCGTCGTTCAAGGTGCAGGTGATGGCCAGGTCGGCCGGGTCGATCTCGGTCTCGATCCACGGCCCGAGCGGGCAGGAGGTGTCGAAGCCCTTGGCCCTGGCCCACTGGCCCTCCGCCTTCTGCGCGTCCCGGGCGGTGACGTCGTTGGCGCAGGTGTAGCCGAGGATGCACTCCTTGACCCGCTCGCGCGGCACCTGGCTGCACAGCCGGCCGATGACGATCGCGAGTTCCGCCTCATGCTGCACGTCCTGGGAGAAGGACGGGTAGGCGATCGTCTCGTTCGGGCCGATCACGCTGGTGGAGGGCTTGAGGAAGGTCAGCGGCACGGCCGGGACCTCGTTGCCGAGCTCCTTGGCGTGGTCGGCGTAGTTGCGGCCCACCGCGACGACCTTGCTGGGCAGCACCGGGGCGAGCAGCCGCACGTCCGCGAGCGGCCAGGCGCGGCCGGTGGTACGCGGTTCCGGGGTGAACGGGTGGGCCTCGAGCTCGGCGATCACCATGGCCTCGGGTTGTTCCACCTCGCCCTCGACCAGGCCGAAGCGGACGGCCCCGGCGTCGGCGGCGCTGTCAGGTAGGGAGAATCTCGCGATACGCACGGGGTCAAGTCTAGGTGCTGGCGCGCGGTCGGCAGCCTGGATATCCGCTGGGACACCGTCGGCCGCCGCCGCTCTATATCCGTCGCTCAGCCCTCGAGCCGCAGCAGCCCGTAGGTGACGGCCTCGACCAGCGCGTTCCAGCTAGCCCCGACGATGTTCTCCTGCACGCCCACGGTCGTCCACTCGTTGCGGCCGTCCGTCGTCGTGATCAGCACGCGGGTGCGCGAGCTGCTGCCGTGGTCGCCTTCGAGGATGCGGACCTTGTAGTCCGTCAGCTCCAGTTCGGCGAGCTCCGGGTAGATCTGGCCGATGGCGTTGCGCAGGGCCGTGTCGAGCGCGTTGACCGGTCCGTTGCCCTCGCCGACCGAGATGATCCGCTCGCCCTTGGCGTGCAGTTTGACGGTCGCCTCGCTGATGTGGGTGCCGTCCTGCAGCTGCTCGACGATCACCCGCCAGGATTCGACGGTGAAGAACCGGGGGCTGTGCGCGCCGCCGAGCTCGTCGCGGATCAGCAGCTCGAAGGACGCGTCTGCCGCCTCGAAGGAGTGGCCCTGCGCCTCGAGGTCCTTGACCCGGTCCGTGATCCGGGACAGCGCGTCCCGGTCGCCGGACAGGTCGAAGCCCAGCTCGCGGCCCTTGAGCTCGATGGACGCGCGCCCGGCCATCTCGGAGACGAGCATCCGCATGTCGTTGCCGACGACCGCGGGGTCGATGTGCTGGTAGAGCATCGGATCGGCCTTCACGGCGGAAGCGTGGATGCCGGCCTTGTGCGCGAACGCGGAGAAGCCGACGTACGGCTGCTTGGTGTGCGGCGCGATGTTGGTGACCTCGGAGATCGCGTGCGCGATGCGGGTCATCTCGGCGAGCGACCCGTCCGGCACGACGTGCAGATTCTTCTTGAGCTGGAGGTTCGCGACGATGGTGAAGAGGTTGGCGTTGCCGGTGCGCTCGCCGTACCCGTTGGCCGCGCCCTGCACGTGCGTGGCCCCGGCCTCGATCGCGATCAGCGAGTTCGCCACCGCGCAGCCGGAGTCGTCGTGGCAGTGGATGCCCACCCGCGCCCCGGTCTGCTCGATCACCTGGTGGACCACCTCGCCCAGCTCGCTCGGCAGCATCCCGCCGTTCGTGTCGCAGAGCGCGACGAGGTCGGCGCCCGCCTCGGCCGCGGTGCGGACGAACTCCAGCGCGTACGCCGGATTGTCCTGGTACCCGTTGAAGAAATGCTCCGCGTCGACGAAGACCCGACGGCCTTCGGCGACGAGGTGCGCCACCGTGTCACGCACCATGGCCAGGCACTCGTCCAGCGTGGTTCGCAGGGCGAGGTCCACGTGCCGGTCGTGCGCCTTAGCCACGAGCGTGACGACAGGGGCGAGGGAATCGCGCAGGGCGGCCACCTGGGGGTCGTCGGCGGCTTTCAGGTCGGCTCGGCGGGTCATGCCGAACGCGGCCAACTGCGCGTGCTTCAGGTCGAGCTCGGTCCGAGCGCGACGGAAGAACTCGGTGTCCTTGGGGATCGCCCCGGGCCACCCTCCCTCGATGAATCCGACTCCGAGGCCGTCGAGCTGCTTCGCGATGACGAGCTTGTCCGCGACGGACAGCGCGAGGCCCTCTTGCTGGGCTCCGTCGCGCAGCGTCGTGTCGTAGACGTGGAAGCTGTCGTTCATCACACGGCACCTCGTTCTGCTGGCTGGTCAGGGGCGGGTAAAGCGGCGGAAAACAAGAAGACCCCTCGCGAAACGCGAGAGGTCTGCACATCGGCGGCGAGCTGTAGCTAGCTCTATGCCGATGCGCCGTCGGTAATAATGAACCGCCGAGACTGCATGCCCGGCAGTCTGCCACGCTTCACCGTGCGCGGACACTCCGTCTCGTTGAGTGAGACGAGGGTGAGGGGAAGGTAACCGTTCGGTAAGGCGAGATCGAGCGGCTGCACGTCTCACTCGTCCGGCACGTCCCGCATCCCGCGCAGCGGCGAGAAGAAGACGAACAGGCCGGCCAGGCCGTCACCGAGCACGCCGATCCACACCGTGGGACGCACCCCGAGCCAGGTGCCGAGACCGCCGCCGAGCAGGGCTCCCAGCGGGAGGGTGCCCCAGACGATCCAGCGGACGGAGGCGTTCATCCGGCCCAGCAGCTCGGGCGGGCAGATGCGCTGGCGATAGGACAGTTGCGCGGTGTTGTAGAGCAGCACCGCGAAGGAGAAGGCGAAGTTGCCGGCGGCGAACAGCAGTGTTCCCCAGCCCGGCCGCGCCAGCGGGATCAGCAGGTACAGCGGGACGGGCACGAGCATCGAGGCCCAGATGATCCTCGCTGAGCCGACGGTCTTCGCGAACCAGCCCGCCGTAAGCCCGCCGACCAGGCCGCCGATCGCGCCGAGGGAGAAGAGCAGGCCGACGACGGTGGGCGAGGCATGCAGCATCCGGACCAGGTAGACGATCTCGACCGCCTGGTAGGAGGCGGAGAAGAAGTTCCCGGTCGCCGTGCACGCGATGATCCGGCGCAGGATCGGGTGCCTGACGACGAAGCCGAGCCCCTCGTTCATCGCCGCGCGGAACGTGACGTGCTCGGCTCGACGTTCCGGTTTGAGCTCGGGCGTGCGGATCAGCGCCAGGGACAGCGCGCTCACCGCGAAGGAGACCGCGTCGATCAGCACCGCCGTGGCCGCGCCGACCAGTCCCACCAATGCTCCGCCGAGGGGAGGTCCGAGCAGTC
>Ga0185299_10000414_pt1 | contig 117954 bp, 116 predicted proteins | sample PaiPotPPA55metaG_FD_128002 | JGI IMG/M metagenome (GOLD analysis project Ga0185299, IMG submission 128002) | Iron sulfur acid spring bacterial and archeal communities from Banff, Canada, to study Microbial Dark Matter (Phase II) - Paint Pots PPA... ... | reverse complement strand
CTCGTCCCCCAGCGGCGTGCGCGTCTCGTAGAGGTTATCGGGCAGCCAGAGCAGCTCCATCGCGGTCGGGTTTCCGACCAGGAACAGCCGCAACGCCTTGCCCGCCTCGTGAAAGGTCGTGTCAGGGTCCTTGCTGACGCGGCTGTCCTTCGGCGGCCGCAGCGCGAGCAGCGAGAGCGAGGGCGCGGCGAACATGCCGAGCCGGTCCACGTCGGACCCCGGCCCGGCCAGCCCGTAGGCCGTAGAGCCGACGATGCCGGCCAGCAGGACCGTGCCGGGTACGGCCTCGTCCTCAGAACTGCTCATGCGAGCAGGCTAGGCCGCCCCGTCACGCTGATCCAATAGATTTCGCCTGCTACCCCCTGTTTGATCAGTTCTCTGCGGATCCCTAGGGTCGGAGCATGGACTCCGACCGGACGGACATCGACTGGAACGCCGAACTGGTCGATCAGCTCGAGGGGCACTGGCAGTACCAGCTCCGTCCCCGGCTCGACGGCCTGACCGATGACGAATACCTCTGGCAGCCCGTCCCCGGCTGCTGGTCGCTCAGCCGACGCGGCGAGAGCTTGGCGCCGATCTCCCTCGGGTCGGGCGAGTTCACCATGGACTTCGCCAACCCGCCGCACGATCGCGAGCCAGTCACCACGATCGCCTGGCGGCTCGCACACCTCATCGGCGTCTTCGGGCCACCGACCGCGCCTCATTTCGACCCCCTTCCCGCAGACCAGCCGGCCCTCGCCTACTCAGGCACCGCCAAGGGAGCGCTGAACCAACTCGACGAGGCGCACGACGCGTGGATCAGCAACGTACGCAGCCTTGGCGCAGCTGGGCTAGCCCGTCCGCAAGGCGCCCTCGCGCCGCCGGCGTACGCGGATGCCCCGATGGCGAAAATCGTCCTGTACACCAACCTCGAGGTCATCCACCACGGCGCCGAGATCTGCCTGCTCCGCGACCTCTATCTGTGGAAAGACGGCCAACGGCTGAGCTGACAGCGTCCGGCGTTGGGTACGGTCGTCTCCATGGATGCCGATGAACTGTTGCCTGCCACGCAGCGTGCCCTGCTGTACCGGATCGCCGTTGCTCAGGCGGAGGGACGTGCGCCGTCCATGACCGCCGGGGTCGCGCGGGACGGACAGTTGGTGTGGGTCGGGGCGCGGGGAGATGTGGGCGACGGGCCGGCCGCGCAGACCCAGTACCGCATCGGCTCGATTACCAAGACTTTCGCGGCCGTCCTGGTCATGCGGCTGCGGGACGACGGTCTGCTGCGCCTGTCCGACCGGCTTGAGCAGCACCTTCCCGGTTTGGCCATCGGCGGCGACGATCGGGGTGGGCAGGGGCCGACGATCGCCGAGCTTCTCTCGCACACCGCGGGGCTGGCGAGCGAGACGTCGGCGCCGTGGTGGGAGCGGACTCCCGGGGAACTGCGTCCCGAGCTCGCCGACATCCTGTCGCAGCCGCCTACCCGGCACCCCGCCGGTCGCGTGTTCCACTACTCCAACGTCGGCTTCGCGCTGCTCGGCGCGCTCGTCGAGCGGTTGCGCGGCGACGAGTGGGGCGACGTGCTGCGCCGCGAGTTGCTGGAACCGCTCGGGATGACGCGGACCTCGCTTGAGCCGCGGGCGCCGCACGTCTCGGGCTGGGCGGTTCACCCGTGGGCCGACGTGCTGCTGCCGGAGCCCTCGGCTCAGACCGGGCGCATGGCGCCGGCCGGAGAGCTGTGGTCGACGGTGGCCGATCTCGCACGCTGGGCGGCGTTTCTCGCCGACGGCGACGACAAGGTCCTGCGTTTGGAGTCGCTGATGGAGATGCGGACGGCGTGCACCGGCGTCAGGGACGGGGCTGATTACGGCCTGGGCCTGCAGCTTTTCAGCGATCAGGGGCATGACTACGTCGGGCACGGCGGTTCCATGCCCGGCTTCGTCGCGACGCTGTGGATCGAACCGAAGGAGCACCTGGGCGCCGTGGTCCTGGCGAACACCACCGCCGGAGTCCCGATCGCCCAGGTCACCGCCGACCTGCTGCGCATCGTCGCCGAGAACGAGCCCCGGCTGCCCGAACCGTGGCGCCCGCTGCCCGTCGCCGATCCCGAACTGCTGGCCCTGACAGGACCCTGGTACTGGGGGCCGCGCGGCCTCGGTCTGCGGCTCGCCGCCGATCACGACCTTGAGCTCGTCCTACTCACCGACCCGACACAGTCGGTGCGCTTCCGCGCCGAGGCCGACGGGACCTGGACGGGGACCGGCGGCTACTACCTCGGCGAGACGCTCCGCGTGGTGCGCGACGACGCCGGCGCGGTCAGCCACCTGGACATCGGTTCGTTCGTGCTGACCCGCGAGCCCTACCCGCTAGACGGCCCGGTCCCCGGCGGCGTCGACGAGCGCGGCTGGCGCGGCGTCAGTTAGCTGCGGCCGAAGCGGATGTGGGAGGGCTCAGCCGGTTCACCGAGGGCTGGGGCCGTGGCGTCGAAGTCCGCGTCTGGTTCGAATCCCAGGGTGCGGGCGTGAGCGGCAGCGCCGAAGACCAGTTCGCGGGCGAGTTCGGCAGGGATCTGGTGATGGGAACCGTGGCTGCTGAAGTAGGCCTGACGGTGCTCGGCCAACTGTCTGCGGGTCATCGCCTTGGGCGGGAAGGAGTTCTTCACCCCCAGGCTCCCTACGTCGAGGAGGAACCCCGCGACCTGTGCCTTGCCGCTGGGGCTGCTGTGCCCGGCGACCAGCACGGCGACCAGGCCGCCGGCGTGCTCGGCGTCGGGCGCCGGGTGGTCGTGGGACCTCCATCGCGGCGCGTCCGCGAGATCCAGCTGGCTGCTCCATCCGGCGTTGACCCAGCACTGCGGCTCGTCGGCACCGGCGCTCGACGCCTCGCCGTTGAGCAGGTTGATGACATCGACGATTTCGACATCAAGCGCGCGGGCGATCGCCTTGGGCGGCAGACCGTCTTCACGCAGGGCTCTAGCTCGCTCGACGAGTTGCTCGTGCATGGGTGTGCAGACTACTCCTGCGGGTTCACGTGCACTCGCGTACCCACTCCTCGCCCCGCTGCGATGCCTCAGCGAGCCGCTGCGCAACTAGCGCCACGACGATATGGACACTGGCGAGGTGTGGTCGCAGAGCGTCATCGAGATGCTAAGTGATGTCGAGGGCCCGGACTGGGACGAGAAGATCGAGAAACGGCTGAGCATCGACAGCCTTGGCAGCCACGCCGCGTACCGGGACATGCGCGTCTTCATCGATACCCTCACCGACGAGCGCCTGGCCGAGAAGCTCGCCATCGCGGTGGAGGGCCGCGGCGCGTTCCGGCGGTTCAAGGATGTTATGAGCAAGCGCCCGGCCGTGCTCGAGGAGTACTTCGCCTTCGCCCGGAGCCGGAAGATCCAACGTGCGGCTGACTGGCTCGCCGAGAACGGCTACTTCGCCGCAGGCCGCTCATTGGGAGCTGAATAAGGGCGGTCGCAGAGGTCGGGTGTGGCCCGCTCTAGAGCCTTGACCAGGACTCACCACCCTGGCAGCATCCCGCGGTTACTCCGACCCAATCAGACGCCTGCCGGCGAACAGCGGGAAATGGAACAACACCCACTCGCCACCCAAGACACGGGCGCGCTGTGACAGCGCTCGCATACCCGGAGCTACGTCATCGGCATGATCGCCGATACTCCTCCCGAAATACGGGTTCAAGGAGCCGTAATTTTCCGAGGCTTTGCCTTGAGCTGACCGCGGGTTGCTGGAAGCATCGCGGCGGGCTTGACAGGATTGCCATGATCGAAGCTCGGCAAGACAACGTTCAGGACTTTCGCGGTGAATTACTGCCAGTCATGTCGCAGACATCTCAACGGCGCCGTCTCCTGCCCGGGTTGCGGGGCTGTCGACCTCGCGTCGCCCGAGGCACAGGACCCCCGTTCAACCGACTGGACGACCGAGGCCGCCTGGCCCGAACGAGATCCGCTCCCGGCGATGGAGAGCCACGGCGCAGTAGGCGGCGGCTCCCGTGCCAAGGCTCTTACTGGTGAGAGCTCCCGTGCTGTGCCGCGTCCTGGGCTGCACGGCGAGAAAAAGCCCGTCGAACGCGAGCTCGTCCGTGCCGCCAATTCGGCTGCGGACCTCCCGAACGGCCACAACGACCGCCGCAACGACCGCCGCTCCCGAAAGCGCCGAGGTCTCGGGCTCAGAGCGACTGTCACCGGGGTCGTTGCCGGCGTCATCGTCGTCGGCCTGCTGATTCTCGGCAATCTTCCGACGGCTGGCGGCGGCGCTGCCCCGGTCGGCGCGATAGCGGCCGTATCCACATCGACACCACATGGCCCTGGCACGATCTCAAGCCCAGGTGTGCCGACGTCGGCGCCGACGTTGACCAGCAGCGGCTCAAGCGCGACGGCACATTCGAGCGCCTCGGCAACTTCCCCGTCGCCGAGTTCGTCCACCGCCTCCGCGTCGCCGAGCGTGTCCACGACGCCAGACCAGTCGGCCACCTCGACTCAGGCAGAGCAGTCGACGAGCCCGTCCACGGCCTCCTCGGTCGCGCAGTCCTCGCCGGCCGCAACGCAGTCGACGACCGCGGCCTCTTCGCCGTCACCGTCGCCATCCCCGTCACAGACCCACGTGAGCTGCATCCTCATTATCTGCTGGTGATCACTACCGAGGTGAGTCTGGCGTCACGTGCCCTGGTACGGACCGACACAATAGTTCGGTGGACTACCAGCACCTCCTCGAGCAGTCGATGGCCGCCGCCCTGCGCACCTCCGGCCTCGGCCGGGTCGCCGACTACATCCCCGCGCTCGCCACGGTCGACCCGGACGCCTTCGGGATGGCCCTGGCCACCGTCGAGGGAGAGGTCTACGGCGTGGGCGACTGCGAGCAGCCCTTCTCCATCCAGAGCATCTCCAAGCTGTTCACCCTCGCCCTGATACTGGCCGAGGGCGGGGACGGGCTCTGGCGGGGCGTCGGCCGCGAACCTTCCGGCAACCCCTTCAACTCCCTGGTGCAACTGGAGATCGAGCAAGGAATCCCGCGCAATCCGTTCATCAACGCGGGCGCGCTCGTGGTCACCGACCGACTCCAGACCCGGACCGGCCACGCGGCCGAGACGGTCCTGGAGTTCCTGCGCGCCGAATCCGGCAACCCCCGGCTCGAGACCGATCCGCAGGTCGCCGCGTCCGAGGCCGAATACGGGCACCGGAACGCGGCCCTGGCCCACTTCATCGCCAGCTACGGCAACCTGCACAACCCCGTCCCGGACGTACTCGCTGAGTACTATGCGCACTGCTCGATTACAGCCAACTGCCGCGACTTGGCCCTGGCCGGCCGCTTCCTGGCCAGCCACGGCCTGCGCGCCGACGGCAGCCGGCTGCTGTCCCGCAGCGAGGCAAAGCGGGTCAACGCTGTCCTGCTCACCTGCGGCACCTATGACGCCGCAGGTGAATTCGCCTACCGCGTCGGGCTGCCCGGCAAGAGCGGAGTCGGCGGCGGAGTCCTCGCCATCATCCCCGGCCGCGCCGTCATCTGCGCCTGGAGCCCCGCTCTGGACCAAGCCGGCAACTCCGTCGCCGCCGTCACCGCACTCGACGCCTTCACCACAGCCTCCGGACTCTCCGTCTTCTGAGCTGAGCTGAGCTGTCGGATCGACCACCGTCACTGTGCGACTCGGGTTACTCGACAATCGGCCCTAAGCGAACATGATGTTGTCCTCGCTAACCGCGCGCATGGCCAGCCCGAGCACGTCCGGGTCGTCGATGCCGCTCGTGGTGATCACGAAGTTGCGCCGGAAGTACTCGCTCGGAGTGAGCGAGAGGCGCGGCATCTGCGTGGCCGCTTCGACCGTGCGTGCCGCGAAGGCGTGCCGGTTGTCGATTCGGCGCAGCCAGCGGGATGCCTTCGCCAAGGTGTCCAAGCACGATGGTCAGACCGGGGTGGCGATCCAGCGTGCCGCTGAGGATGAGCCGCATGGCGTGCAGCCCGGCCTCGGCCTGGTAGCCCCAGATCGCGGCGGACATCCCGTAGTCGCGGTACGCGGCGAGCATGCTCGGCATCCGAGGGTGCAGGTAGATCGGCGCCCGGCTAGCCTCGGCCGCCTCCAGCAGCGGCTCGAACTCCGGCTCGTCCAGATACCGGCCGCCGGTGTGCGAGTTGATCATCATGCCATTGAGTCCGAGCGGACCCATGGCCCGCTCGATCTCGGCGGCCGCGGCGACCGGGTCCTGCGGCGTAACCGTGGCCAGTCCGCCGAACCGGCCCGGTTACCGCCGCGTGATCGCGGCCAGCGCATCGTTGAACTCCCGGGCCAGCGGCACCGCGTCGGCGGCCGGATAGGCCTGGACCCCGGGCGGGTTGAGGCTGAGCACCGCCATGTCCTGTCCGAGCGCGTCCATCTCCTGCAGTCGGGCGTTGAGATCGACGAGCCGGGCGCGAAGATCAGGAGTGTTCTCCACCGTGCGCATCAGGGCCAGTTCGGTCTCGTCGCCCGGCACGACGTCCAAGCCGTGCGCGACGCGCAGGAACGCCTCGGTGGCCATGTGCTCCTCGACCGCGATGATCCTCATGCCCGTCGCCCGCCGTCGACCGACAGCGCGATCCCGGTGACGTACGACGCGGCATCCGAGCAGAGCCAGACCGCGGCCGCCGCGACCTCCTCGGGCGTGGCCAGCCGGCCGAGCGGCGTGATCGCCTCCTGCCGCGCGATCATTTCGGTACCTGCCGCTACGTGCTCGAACCCTGCGGTGCGGGTCGGGCCGGGGCAGACGGCGTTGACCCGGATGTTGTCCGGCGCGTAGTCGACAGCTGCGACCTTGGTGAGCCCGACGACGCCGTGCTTGGCGGCCACGTAGGCGGGAGCCGTCGGGATCGCATACAGGCCTCCGTTCGAGGCGATGTTGACGATCGCGCCGCCGCCGACGTGGCCTTTGAGCAAGGCCAGCTCATACTTCATGCACAGGAAGGTCCCGGCCACATTCACGCGCACCACGCGCTCGAACTCGTCCAGCGACATCTGATCCAGCTGCCGATTGTGCGAGGCGATGCCGGCGTTGTTCACGGCGAAGTCGAGGCCGCCGTACGCCGTGACCGTGCGCTCGATGCCCGCCCGCACGGAGCGTTCGTCGGCGATGTCCACGATGACGGCCAGTGCCTCCCCGCCGTCCTTCCTGATCATCTCGGTGGTCGCGGCCGCCGCGGCCTCATCGATGTCGAGCACTGCGACCGCGGCGCCGCCTCGGGCGAACTCCAGCGCCGTCGCCCGCCCGATTCCGCTGCCGGCCCCGGTGACCAGCCCCACCCTTCGGGGATCCTCGCTCATGCCAGCGGCTCGTGGTTCGCCCAGGCGACCTTGTACGGGTGCCGCGACTGCCAGTCGTCGATGATCTCGCCGATGCCGGGCGCGGCGAACGCCTTCGCCAGCGCGTCGGTGTCGGCGAGGGCGACCTGCACAATCGCGGTCGCGATCAGCGCCGGAATGTGTTCCTCGCCGGGGATGGGGATGTGCCGCCGGGTCGCGACCGACTGCGCGAGACCGGTGTCCAGCAGGACTCGTTCGATGTCCGCGAGATATTGATCGAGCTCGGCATCGGGCAGCGGCTGATCGAAGGAAACAATCATCGTGTGGTTGATCATGCACCAATTCTTGAGGTCGCACGCCGTCAGTGTCCAAGACCCGTTCGATCATCAGCGATAACCTGGAGGCATGATTGAACTGGAGACCCGCGAGCTCGAGTACTTCATCGCAGTCGCCGACGAACTCCACTTCGGCCGCGCCGCCGTCCGGCTCTCGATCGCCCAACCGGCGCTCTCGAAGGCCATCCGACGCATCGAGACCCGGCTCGGCGTCCCGCTGTTCGTCCGCTCCAGCCGGCACGTCGAACTCACCCCGGCAGGACGCGCGTTGCAGGAACACGGACGGCACGCGCTCAACGCGGTCAACGCCGCCGTCCGCAGCGCCCGACGCGCTGCCGACACCCAAGCCCACCTGCGGCTGGTACTCAAACCCGGCGGCGACGCCGGCCTGCTGTCCGGAATCCTGGCCGAGTACGCCCACCAGCCCGCCGCCCGCCGCGTGGACATCCTGTTCAGCGGCCCCGCCGACCGCGCCGACTTCCTACGCGACGGCCGCGCCGACGTCGGCCTGCTCTACGCACCCTTCGACGATCTCGACGGCCTGGACCACGAGACCCTGCACACCGAGGACCGCGTCGTCATCGTCCCGTCCACGCACCGGCTGGCCAGGCAGACTTCGGCGCGCATGTCCGACCTCGAAGGCGAGACGCTGCCAAGCTGGAAAGGAATGATCCCCGGCGGCGACGGCACCGGCCCCGAGATCGCCGACGTGCTCCAACTGCTCCACATGATCACCGTGGGCCGGATGATCGCGATGCTGCCACGCTCCCTGGTCGACCCCCTCTCGGCCGACCTGGTCTGCGTCCCGGTGACGGACGCGCCGCCCAGCCGCCTCGTACTAGCCTGGAACGAACAGGACCGCCGCCCGCTGGTCGCCTCGTTCGTGGCCGCCGCACTCAGTCCGCACCGCCCGGAAACCCGATCAGACCTCGACAGCCCGAAGCCCCGCCCGATATGAACCACGAGCGGCGAAACCGCACGTAGACGCGGTACCTGTGGGTGGGGCGCGTGGGACTCGAACCCACAACCCAAGGATTAAAAGTCCTCTACTCTGCCAATTGAGCTAGCGCCCCGGCACAACCGCGGCGCGGCGATTGGTCCGGGCCCAGCGTAGCCAACTGGGGGCTGTGACTCAACGAAGCTTTCCGGGCGGCTCGGCGCCGGGCGGGCGGGGCGCGCTGAGCTGGGCGGATGAAATGGTTTTGGCGGTCCGACGCTCGGTCCCGTATGCTTCATGCGTCCCCGACGGACAGACGTCCGGGGGAGATCGGGACTCGGCTTCGGTTGGGTGCTCGGCCCCTTCGTCTAGCGGCCTAGGACACCGCCCTTTCAAGGCGGCGGCGCGGGTTCGAATCCCGTAGGGGCTACGGCAGGGAGATTCGGCAAGCATGGTGACATGCTAGGATCTCCTGGTCGGAACCCGGCGGGAACGCCGGTGAACTGGTAGTACAGTACGGCAGTACCTCAAGGTCCTGTAGAGCAGTTGGAGTGCTCGCCACCCTGTCAAGGTGGAGGTCGCGGGTTCAAGTCCCGTCAGGACCGCTCGGTACGAACCGGGCGTTGCGTTGAACGTCGACGTGGCGCCCGTTCTCGTTCCGGGGCCAGGTAGCTCAGTTGGTACGAGCGACCGCCTGAAAAGCGGTAGGTCGGCGGTTCGACCCCGCCCCTGGCCACAGATTTCCAGCCCCCGTCCATGCGGACGGGGGTTCTTTTTGTCCAGTTCAGGGCTCTCGTGGTGGGTTGTTCGGGCTCCCGGTAGCCGTGGGGACAGGGGCGACGCTAGGGCCGGTGGCGACTGCTGGTGCGGTTCTCGTCAACCGTTGTAGGCCGCCGAGCGCTCTACGGGGGAAACGGGAAACTCTGCGTCAGGGAGGGAAACGGTGCTATCGCGCCGTCTTGCGGCCAACGCCGCTTTGCTCGTCTCCATTGGATCGCTCGTCGCACTGCCCGCGTCCGCTGCGGGTGCGGCGGCTGCGGCGAGCGCGGCGGGTGCGACCACCATCCTGGTCGACACGATGTCGCCCTACTGTTCGGATACGAGCGCCATGGCGGGCTCGGCGACCACGCCTTACTGCACAATCCAGGCGGCGGCGAACGCGGCTACCGCCGGCGCGACCGTTGAGATCTTCGGCGGCGCGGCCAACGCCGTCAGCTATCCCGAGGATGTGACGATCACCCACTCCGGCACCGCTGCCGCTCCGATCACCTTCGAGTCGATCGGCCACTACGCCAGACTCGGCTCGGTCTTGTTGCCTGCAAAGGGCGGCACGCTGACTGTGCAGGGAGCGAGCTACGTCAATCTCGTGGTATCCAGGCGGCGATCGACATTAAGGACTCGTCGCACGTGGGTGTGGCGTCGTCCAGCGGCAGTGTGGCTGTCGGCTCCGGCTCGAGTTCGGTGTCTATCGAGCGGAACGATCTCAGTATGGTGACAGTGGGGGCGGGCGCCTCCGGCACTGTGGTCGCGGCGAACCTCGTCCGGTCCGGCGGGGTGTCTGTGGACGATGCCGTGGGCACCGACGTGGTCAACAATGACATGTGGTCGCAGGTGGCCCCGTCGACGCCGACCCACGCCGTTGCCGTGGCCGATGGCTCTACCGGGACGAGTGTCGAGAACAACATCGTCTTCGGCGACTGGGGAGACCGGCCCGAGCTTCTGGTCGATGCCGCCTCTGCCGCCGGTACCACCGAGGGGTACAACCTGCTGTCCCTTAACGGCGGCACGAACTCGGCACCGTACTCCTGGGCCGGTGCTGTCTACTCGACGCTCGGTCTCTTCCAGGCCGCCAGCGGTCAGGGCACGGCCGACCTTGATGAGGCCACGTTCGATTCCAACACCGACGACGCCGTGCTTAGCGCGCAGGAGGATCCGGCGCTGGGTTCGGCTAGCGCGGCCGCGCCGGGGTTGCCGAGTACCGACTACTACGGGAACGCGTGGACGGCGGCGGATCGGGGTGCGGCCTCCTTCGAGGAGTACACGGGTGCCGCGGTGGATGCGACCGTTGACGAGCAGTCGGTTGCGGCGGATGTCGACGTACGGGGGCTGTTGATCGGCGGCGCCACCGTCAGCGTCGATTGGGGTGACGGGAGTGCGGCGGACGAGGTCTTGAGCGACAACCAGCAGACGATTTTCGACGATGACACCGGCCTCGTTTCGCTGCACCAGTACAAGAGCGCCGGCACGTATACGGTCACTGCGACGGTCACCGACGGGTCGGGTTCGAAGTCTTACACGACTACGGTTACCACCCAGGGGTCCACGTATGTCCCGGTGGCCCCGACCCGCGTCCTCGACACCCGGCACGGCATCGGAGTCGCGGCCGGCACGGTGGTCGGCGGGCATTCGGTCGCGTTCTCGGTGACCGCCGGGGTCACGGGCGCGCCCGCCGGGTCCACGATCTCCGCGGTGGTCTTGAACGTGACCGTGGTCTCGCCGACCGCCGGTGGCTTCCTCACCGCCTATCCGGACGGCGCGCCGGTGCCGAAATCGAGCAACCTCAACTACTCCGCCAACGAGCTTGTGCCGAACGCGGCCACGGTCATGGTCGGCCAGGACGGCAAGGTGGACCTCTACACGACGGCGACCACGCATCTCGTGGCGGACGTCGAGGGCTACTACGTGACGACGTCGACGGGCAGCGGCTACAACCCGATCTCGCCGGACCGTCTGCTCGACACCCGGAACGGCACCGGGGCGGCGGCGAAGGCGGTCGGCCCCGGTGCGACGATCTTCCTGCAAGTCGGCGGAAACGGCTCGATCCCCGGCGGCGTGACCGCGGCGGCGATGAACGTGACGGTGACCGGCTCTACGGCCAACGGCCTCGTCACCGTGTTCCCCTCGGGTAGCCCGACGCCGAACTCGTCGAACGTCAACTACGGCACCGGCGAGACGGTGGCGAACATGGCGATCGTGAAGGTGGGCTCGGATGGCAAGGTCGAGTTCACCAACACCTCGACGGGCACGGTGCAGATCATCGCGGATGTGGCCGGCTACTACACGGCGACCGGCGGCGACGCCTCTTCATCCCGATGACTCCGTGGCGCGCGCTCGACACGCGCAACGGAACCGGCCAGGAGACCTCGCTGAACTATCCGGTGACGCCGAATTCGAATGCCGCCTGGTTCTTCGGCGACGAGTTCGAGGGCACCGGCTATTGGTCCGGGGACGCGGAGGCCGCGGCGGTGGTGCTGAACGTGACGGTCGTCTCGCCCACCGCGAACGGCCTGCTGATCGCCTACCCGGGTCCTGACCTGCCGACCGCGTCGAACTCCAACTTCCGGGCGGGCGAGACGCTTCCCTCGATGGTGATGGTCGCGTGCAACACCGAAACCGGCGGTCCCGCGCTCTATAACGAGTCCAAGGGCACGACGCAGATGGTCGCCGACGTGTTCGGCTACTTCAGCTGACCGAGGCCGCGACGCCGCGCTCGCGCACTGAAAAGCTCACGCCCTGAAAGTCTCGCGCACTGAAAAGAGGTGCGGCCTCCCGCCGGAAGGCGGGAGGCCGCACCTCGGATATCGGGCGCTTAGCTGAAGTAGCCGAACAGATCTACCACCAGGTCGGTGGGGGCGCTGGAGCCGTTGTAGAGGGCGACGTTGCTCGAATCGCCGTTGTATCCAGTGCCGACCATCACCAGGTTGGTGATGGTTTCGCCGGCGCTGAAGTTCACGTTGGAGGCGGTCGGCGGGTTCACCGCCCCGACGCTCGGATAAGCAGTGATGAAGCCATTGGCTTGAGGCTGCGTGACGGTGAGGTTCATGGTCAGTGCGGTGGCACCGAACAGGGCGCCCAGCGGCCCGCTCTCCTCGTTCCAGACCACGTCGTTGTAGCCGTCCGGTTCGGACTGTTGCAGCTGTCCGATGCCCGTGCGGGTGTCGAGTACGCGCACGGGGTTCAGCGGAACGAACGCGGTGCCCATGGCGGTCGAATAGCAGCCCTCGATATCCGCGATGAGCTCGACCGTGCCCTTGGACGTGTTGCGGAGGTCGACCTTGCCGTCCGCGCCGACCTTCACCACGACCAGGTTGGCGACGGTTTCGTTCGTGGAGTAGTTGAGGTTCGATGCGTTGGGGACGGCGGTCTGGTCGGGGTAGACCGTGATCAGGCCGTTGGCGGTGGGGCTGACCACGGTGACGTTCATGGCGACGGCCGTGGCGGTCGCGGAGACTTTGTTGCCGGAGATGGTCTCGTCGCAGTCCGGGACGCTCAGTGCGACAGTGCCGTTCGCGGCTACGGGGGCCTTGGTGGTGCCGGTTCCGTTGCGTGTGTCGAGGATCCTGGTCGGGGCGACGGGCACGTAGGTGCTACCGGTCATGGTGACCGTGGCGGTCCGGGTGATCGTCTGTGTGAAGTCCTTGAGTGTCACCGTAACCTAATATGTTCCAGGCTTGGCGTACATGTGTGAATCGACGATGAGGTCGGAGTAGTCGGTGGTCTGGTCGATTCCCGCGGAGATGGACTGGCCGCCGCTCTGCCCATCCCCCCAGTCAACGCTCACGTCAAGTGTGGGGCCCCAGGCCACGCCCTGCAGGTCGAGTTGTATCTCCGCCTGCTGCGCCGTGTAGGCATCGGCGTACACGGCGGCGCCGGTGAACTCCTCCAAGGCGATGGCACCACGGTCCGGGGTGCTCGGCCACGCGTTGCCGTATGCGTCGGTCGGCAGTTCACCCGGCGCAGTCGGGTTCGCGGAACCTACCGCCGGAGACCCGGACGGAATCACATTGGTGCTGCCGAGAGATATCGCCGGCTCAACCAGGTCATCGGTGCCCTGGCCGGTAGTCGCGGCGAATGCGGCCTGCGTCGAATAGGCCGTTCCGTCCCACGAATACGGCGTGATCGTACCTTCGGCGGTCGAATAGATGTTGTAGCCGACGGTCGTCGACGTGCTCGATGTCGAGTCCACCGACAGCTCATACTGGCTGCCCGCAGTAGCGGTCGGGCATGCGGCCCCGGCGATGATGTTGTTCTCCACCGTGGCGCCGGTGGACCCGTTCATTACGCCGATTCCGGTCCCGCATCCGGAATCCTCGATCGTGTTGCTGGTGACTTCGACATTCGGCGTCGCATTGACGAGGACGGCGAAGTCTTTCGGGTTGTTACCCGCAGCGGATATCGCGTTGGTGGTCAGCACCGCTCCGGTCGATCCGCCGGCGAACTCGACGGCGGAAACGCCCGTCGTTGTGAGGAAGGAGCGCTCGACCGTCAGTCCCGATCCGGCGCCGACGTAGACCGGCACGCCGGCCGTATCGGTCTGGTCCTGGTCCAGGGTGTCTTGCGAACCGCCGATCCAGAAGCCCGCGAGCGACGCGTTCACGATGTCGGCGCCGCTCACCTCGACATCACTTCCATCGATGGTGAGCCCGTCGGTTCCGCCGGAGATCTCGTACGGTCCGGCCGCCGCTTTGAAGATGATGGGCGAGGCAGCGGTGCCCGAGTTCTTGATGGTGATCCCACCGGCGTAGGGAATGCCGGTGGTGTAGTCGTACGTGCCGCCGCCGGCGGTTGAGCCGTAGATCAACACGGTGTCGCCGGCCGTCGCGGCGTTCGCCGCCGCCTGGATCGTGCAGTACGGCGCGGCCGGGGTACCGGATCCGGCATCCGTGCACGCCGATGACAAGTTATTCACATACAGTGTGGTTCCCGTGGTCGCGCTGGCCTGCTGCGGCACGGCGATCACGCCGACTATGGCCGCGGCGAGACCGATCGCAGCGGCCCTTCGACGCGTGTGCGTCAAAGCCCCTCCATCGTCTTGAGTTTTCTCGGCTCAGATTCGCGCCGAGCGGCAGCAGCGCACGTCGGATCAGCTGAGCGCGGAAACCTGGGCCGCGCTGAGGGCCGCGTTGAATACCTCGACCTTCTTGATCGCGCCCTTGAGCCAGTCGGTTTCCTGGCCGTTGTACATGGCGCGGCCGATCGCCAGGTCGCCGCTGGACGCGAACGGGGTCGAGTCGGTCGCAGTGCCCTGTGCTACGCCGTTCACGTACAGGTACTGGGTGTCGTTGGCGGCGTCGTAGACTCCGACCAGGTGGGTCCAGGTGTCGAGCGACGGCGCGCTCGCGGACAGCGCCCGGGACGCGGCCGGGTTCTCGCCGTTGCTGCTGGCGCGGGAGAACGCCCAGCGATCGGCGGGCTCGGTGTATTGCAGGTAGAACCCGCTGTCCTCGCCCGCATCCTGGCTGACCGCGGTCTCGTCGTACTGGCCGCTGGCGGGCAGGGCCGTCATATCCACCCACGCCGAGACGGTGAAGCTCTCGCCGGAACCGGTGGAAAGCACCGGGCCGTTGGTGTAGATCTGGCTGTTCGTGCCGTTGAACAGGCAGCCGTCGCCGGCGTTCCACCACCCGTCCTGCGCCGTGCCGTCGTGCGCACCCATGGAGTCGACGGCGACGTTGCCGACGGTCTGATTCAGCAGCCAGTTACCGGCAGGCGACGGGGCGGACGGTTTGGCCGCGGCGGGGGCCGCCGCGGAGGTGCTGGCGACAACCGGGGCTACGACTGAGCCGGCGCCCGTGATGGCGGCGACCGGATTTAGGTCCTGAGCGGTGTCCGTGTCCTTCGTGGCCGCGGCGGCAGGGCTCTTGCTCGGGGTCGCGCTCCGACTCGCGCTCGGGCGCGGACTCGGACTGGTCGGCAGAGCGGAGAAGGCGCCGTGAGCGCGGACGGGGATCGGAGTGCTCGGCAGCGTCATGGCCGCGGCCCCGGCTGCGGCCTGTTGGTGCTGCGTCGAGAGCGCCGTCGCGCTATAGGTGGCACCGGCCAGCAGCACAAGCACGCCCGTGCCGATCAGCAGCCTGCGCCGACTCAGCATCCTGCGCTGCCCGGTAGCGCCTCGGGGCGCCTTGGGCGCACCGCCGGGGGTTTCCCACACGAACTGGACTTCAGGTTGGGATGCCTGCTGTCCGTCTTTGCGCACGTTCAGCACTCCTCGTCTCGCGCTGGACCGTCACAGGAGGCCATCGAAGCGGAGGCGCTGAGTCAGAGGGTTCATTCAGCACCCGGATGACTGAATGTTCGTTCGGGTCGATGGCCCACGGCGAGAGTCTATGGGGCAAGTCAACACACCCACGAGAGCTCGGGCAGTCCCTTCTCGGTCACTTGCGGGCGAGCATCACCTCGGTATCACCGGGCCAGTCCCAGAAGACGCCCTCGGGAGACCGCTCCCGCAGCAGCTCTCGCACCTCGTCGGCGAATTCTTCGGCGCGGTCGCCGAAGAGGTGCGGCGCGGCGAAAGACATGGAGAAGTAACCGGACACCACGCTCTCGATATCCCGCAGAAGGTCGGGGATGCCGGGGGCGAAGATCACTTCAGGCGCGCCGAACCGGGTGCTGGCAAGGGCTTCCTCGCGGGTGAGGGCCTGAGCCGGCGCGGTGCTCTGGCCTGCCCGTTTCGTCGGTCCGAGATATTTCCGCACGAGCTCCTCGATCTCATCGTGCGGGATACGCGGCGGACCGGGGCTCGGCGGGACGGCCCGCCTCTCGGTCTTGTGCCCGATAAGGGCTAAAGCGCCGCCCGGCTCCAGCATGTCGTACACCGCCTCGGCCACCCGAACCTGATCGGTCCAGTAGAACGACTGGCCGAACGTGGCCAGTCGGTACGGTCCGGGCGCCGCCGCAGGTAGATCCTCGGCCTGGGCTTGGGTCCAGGTGATGTTGGCGATGTCCCGCTCCTGGGCGGCCCGTCGACCCTCGGCGATCATCCCCGGGTCGGGGTCGAGGCCGACTGCCTGCTCAAACAGGTGGGCCAGACGAACGGTCAAGATGCCGGGGCCGCATCCGACGTCCAAGAGCCTTCCGCTGCCGTCCAGACCGAGTTCGTCAGCGAGGAGAGCCTCAAGCTGGGGCGAGTAGGCGGGTCTCCCGTATCGGTAGTGGGCAGCCGCGCCATCGTAGATCGAAGAGTCGTATCGCACTGCCGAAATTCTACTGGCGGGCAAACACTACTGGCGGGACGCGGAGCGCGTTGATGCCGCGCGGATGTCTTCGCCGAGTGCTGCGATGCCGTGAGTCAGTGTGCTTTCACGGAGTGCGCCGTAGCCGATGAGTAAGGCGGGGGGAGCCGTGGCGCGGTCGAACCAGTGCGCCGCTGCCGGCTGCAACTGGATGCCGTGGTCCACCGCTGCCTCCGAGACCGTGTCCGGATCCAGCCCGGCGGGTAGCCGCAGCAGCAGATGCAGTCCGGCGGCCTCGCCGCTCGGGCGTATCTGCGGGAGGTGTTCGCTGAGCGCGGCGAGCAGGCGGTCGCGGCGTGATCGGTAGACGGGGCGCACGCGCCGCAGGTGCCGTGCGAAGGTACCGCTGTCGATGAAGCGGGCGAGGGTGAGCTGCCCGAGCGCCTCGGTGCCGAAGTCCTCGAGGAATTTCGCGGCGATGATGTCCTCGATCAGCTGGGGCGGCGCGACGAGCCAGCCGAGCCGCAATGCGGGACTGAGGACTTTGCTCACGGTGCCGCCGTAGATGACGCGCTCGGGATCGAGGCCTTGCAGCGACCCGATCGGCAGACGGTCGTAGCGCAGTTCGGCGTCGTAGTCGTCCTCGATCACGAAGGCCTCGGTGGCGCGAGCCCAGTCCAGGAGCTTGACTCGCCGGTCGGCGGACAGCACGACGCCGCTCGGGTACGAGTGGGCCGGGGACAGCAGCACAGCGCCGACGTCCAGCCCGCTGAGCCGGGAGGTTTGCAATCCCTGATCGTCGACGGGGACCGGGACCGGTTCAAGACCGGCCGTGGCGATCAGGCGCCGGTGGAGCGAGAAGCAGGGATCTTCGACGGCGATGCGGGCCACGCCGCGCCGGCGCAGGGTGCGGCAGACCAGCGCCAGGCCCTGGGAGAAACCGCCGCAGACCACGATGTGGTCCGAGCTGGTGCGTACCCCGCGGACCCGGCCCAGATAGGCGGTCAGCGCCGTGCGCAACTCGAGCGAGCCGCGAGGGGGCGGGTACGTCAGGCCGCTGTCGGGCAGTTCTCGCAGTACGTCGCGGTAGTGGCGCAGCCATTCCTCGCGCGGGAAGAGCGCGAGGTCCGGCAGCCCGCTGTTCGGGATGCCGCCGTCCCGGCCGACCGGTATCGGCCAGTAGAGCGCGCTGCTCGGCGCGTCGTCGTCGGGGTCGTCGCTGACGCTCGGCAGCGCCCGGACCTGGGTGCCCGAGCCTTGCCGGGCTTCGAGGTATCCCTCGATGACGAGCTGCTCGTAGGCCGCGACCACGAGCGAGCGGGACACCTCGAGCTCGTCGGCCAGCACCCGCGATGGCGGGAGGGCGGTGCCGGGGGGCAGCGAACCGCGGGCGACGGCCTGGCGCAGGCCGCGTTCGAGCTGCGCGCGAAGGCCGCGGGGCCGGGACCGGTCGAGTTCTACCAGCAGGTCGGCGGGGAACTCGCCTCCCGTCGTATTGGACTGCGTACTCAACGGAAATTGGTCCTTTCTATCCCGACCACTTTTCGTAGGCTAGCCACGTACGACGGCCCAGGCCAGAGGGAGCGACGGACGCTGGAGGTGCTCGACGACACAGATCTGATCGTCAACGCGGTTCTCGATGAAGATGCGGTCGCCGAACGGATGGTGCTCGACGGGGGTGGAGCGCTCATCAACGTATCGGCAGTGGGGGTCGGCGCGGTGCGGCGGCCGCGACAGGAGTGGCCTGATTCGGTTCTCGAGGTTCAAAGACAGGCTACGGACTCAGCTGAGCCGTCGGCCGGGCGGCGTGCCCGGCCGACGGCGTTGTCGTCTGCCGCGGTGGGGCACGGCGTGACCTGGGGAAATCCGAGAGTTTGCCATCTTCGTGAGAGAGGGCTTGCACGAACTCGTGCGATCGGTCTATATTCATGCGAGTCAGCTCTCAGGAGCAAGCGTGAAGACGAGGACAAGGATCCCCACCATGAGCACCGAGACCACCACCACCCAGAACGCCGCCGACGACTCCGCCAAGCCCAAGCACACCACCCGGACCGTCGAACTGCCGGGCCGGCTCTCCCTGACCATCGACGAGTACGGCGAGAACACCGAGGGCAGCGCGGTGCTGATGCTGCACGCCGGCTCCGGGCCGCGCACGATGGCCGGGATCTCGGCCGCGCTGTCCGAGCACGTGTACGTGATCACCCCGACCCACCCCGGCTTCGACGGGACGCCGCGGCCCGAGTGGATCGACTCGATCGCCGATCTCGCCACGGCCTACCTGGACCTGCTCGACGTGCTGGATCTGACCGGCGTCATGGTGATCGGCAACTCCGTCGGCGGCTGGATCGCCAGCGAGATGGCGTTGCGCGACAACCAGAAGCGGCTCGGCGCGGTCGTGCTGATGAACGCGGTCGGCATCCACGCCTTCAAGGAGGAGAACAAGGTCGTGGACGTCCGCAAGATCAACCCGGCGGACATCGGCAAGCTCTCCTTCGCCAACCCGGCGTTCCTGCCGGACTTCTCCAAGTTCACCGACGAGCAGCGGGCCGCGGCCGCCGCCAACCAGCAGACGCTGGGGATATACGGCGGCGAGCACTTCACCTTCGACCCGAAGCTGCGCGGCCGCCTGCACCGGGTCAGCCTGCCGGTGCTCGTCATCTGGGGCGAGAAGGACGGCGTCGCGAAGCTCGGCTACGGCCACGGCTACGCCAAGGCCTTCCCGAACGGCCACTTCGCCCCGATCGCCGAGGCCGGGCACTTCCCGCAGGTCGAGCAGCTCGGAGCCACCCTCGGCGCGGTCGGCGACTTCGTCCAGAACGTGGTCAAGCCCGACGAGGACTAAGGGATTAGCAGCACCAATGGCCTTGAGCCGGACGGCATGGCGCCGTCCGGCTCAAGGCCTTACCCGTTCGGCGGGACGGGGAGCCGCGGTCCGCGTCGGAGGCGGTGCGGCGGGGAACGGACGGCGGGTGGGCACGGGCAGCGGGAGCAGCGGGATCGGTGGCGGGGCCGGGCGGATCGGGCTCGTGCTCGCGCTCCTGTTCGTGCTCGGTACGGCGGTGGGGTGCGGGACGCGGCTGCCGGCCAGCGCGTTCACCGGGCAGGCCACGGCGGGCGACGGGGGCGGGGCCGCGTTCGTCGAGGGGGTCTCGGGCACGACGATCAAGGTCGGGATGATCGACTCCATCAGCAGTCCGCTGGGAGCCAACGCCTTCTCCGGCCCCGGCTACGGCGCGCAGGCGTACTTCGACGCGCTCAACGCCGCAGGCGGTGTGGACGGCCGGAAGGTGGTCGTCGACCAGTGCGACGACGCGGGCAGCGGGCTCGGGAACATGCAGTGCGTGCACCAGCTCATCGACTCCGACCAGGTCTTCGCCTTCGCCGGGAACTCGATCTTCGACTACGCGGGCGCCTCGTACGTCAGCGCGAAGGACGTGCCGGACATCGGCGGCGAGCCGATCGACCAGGCTTACGACCAGTATCCGCACCTTTATTCGATCTACGGGTCCGACGAACCGCGTGACGGCACCGCCGGATTCAACGGCACGCTCTACTCCTCGACCGAGATCTACGCCTACTTCAAGGAGAAGCTCGGCGCGCACGTCGCCGCGGTCGTCGAGTACAACCAGCCTGACTCGATCAGCTACGGGCAGATGGAGGTGGCCGGGCTGCGCGCCGAGGGGTACACGGTCGTCACCGAACAACTCGACTTCGCGCTGCCGAACTTCGCCGCCGCCGCGGCCGATATGAAGGCGCGCGGGGTGCAGATCGTCTTCGATGCCATTGACACGACCGGAAACGGGTCCCTCTGCACGGCGCTCGACCAGGCCGGCGTCAACCTGATCGCCAAGGTCACCACCCCGCAGAGCTGGGACCAGACCGTGTCGACGGACTATGCGAACGCGCCGAAGTGTCGCAATGTCCTGTATGCGACGTCCGACGAGCTGAGCTACGAGGACACGCAGTACCCGGTCATCGCCGCGTTCCGTGCCGCGATGACCAAGTATTTCCCGTCCCGCGCGCCGGATTTGTCGATGTGGGAGCTGGACGGTTGGGCGTCGGCGCAGTGGCTGACGGACGCGATCAGGTCCTGCGGTAGCGACGTGACCCGGACTTGCGTGGAGGGGTACATGAACCGGGACACGACGTATGACGGGGATGGGTTGCTGATCCCGACTTCGTTCATCGTCGCTCGTCCCGGGGCCACGACGCGGGCCTGCCTGAACGTCGCGCGCTGGCAGGATTCCGCGGACGGCGGCCACGGCGGCTGGGTGACGCAGGTGTCGAATATGGAGGCGAACTGCTTCACGGTGCCGGTCCTGGCTTATCAGGCTTCTTAAGCGCCAGACGCGGACAAGCGCAGGCCGCGCTCCAAGGGCCAGACGAAGTCGATGTGCCGGGCTACGAGGCCCAACTGCGGCTCGGCGATGAGCACCGCGCGGCCGTCCTCACGCGCGGTCCTGGCCAGTTCGTCGAGCACGCGGTCGACGAGCGTCGGGGCCAGGCCGTGCGTCGGCTCGTCGAGTAGCAGGATCCTGCCACCGCCGCACAGCGCGCCGACCACGGCGAGCAACTGGCGTTCGCCGCCGGAGAGCACGCCGGCGGGGCGGGAGGCGAGGCGGGAGAGCTCGGGGAAGCGGGAGAATGCTGATTCGGGCGCTGCGGGTCCGGCGGTGGCGCGCAGGTTGTCGAGCACTGACAGGCCGGGGAAGACGTTGCGCTCGAAGGGGATGTAGCGCAGGCCTGCTGACGCTCGGCGGGATGCGGACCACGTCGTCGCCTCGCGCCCGTCGAGCCGCAAGACGCCGCTGGCGGCTGAAGCCTCGGTCGCGGCGCCCGCGCACCAGTCCAGCAGCGTCGTCTTGCCCGCGCCGTTCGGGCCGACCAACGCGGAGAACGTGCCATACGCGAGCGCCAGCCGGATTCCGTGCAGGACCTCGATGCCGCCGTAGCGCAGGCGGACGTCGTCACAGGTGAGTGCGGGCATACGACGTCACCCCTTCCCAGTGCACGCGCAGCCTCGGCAGCACCAGCGTGGCCGCGCCGACGAGGATCGCCGATGCTCCGGCGACGTAGCTGTCCGCGATGACGAGCACGATCGCGGCGGCGATAAGCGCCGTGGAATCGGCGAATCCGACCGCCGCGGCCGCCGCGAACCAGATCAGGCCCTGCGCGGGTTCGAAGGCCGTCGGGTCGAAGACCTGGTCGCCCGCCGCCCACAGCGCGCCGCCGAGCGCGGCCATGGCTCCGGCTCCGGCGAACACGGCGAGCCGTTCCCGGTCGACGGCGATTCCCGCTGTCCGAGCGGCGCTTTCGCTGTCCCGCAAGGCTGTTAGGCGCAGGGCGCCGGGGCCGTGTACGAGGGCTGTCAGAGCAAGCAGCGCGAGGACGACGAGGGCGAGTTCGAGGTAGAGGAACGCGCGGTCGGACTCGGCGAAGGACGGACGTTGCACGGACGACGGCGTGAACAGCGGCTGGTCGAACAGGAAGCTGCTGAGCGCGGTGGCCGCGGCGAGCGTCGCGACGGCCAGGTGCAGTCCGGCCTGCCGGAGCACCGGTAGAGCAAATGCGGCCGCGACGACGGCTCCGGCCAGCGGCGCGGCCAGGATTCCCCAGCCCGACGCCCATCCGGCGGCCAGCGCGCCGATTCCGGCCAGGCCCGCCTGCCCGAGCGAAAGGAGTTCGGCGCTGTGCAGCACGCGGAATGACAGTAGGACGAGGGCGAGCGCGGGGATCGCGAGTGCCGCGTGTAGATCGACGGGCCGCAGGACCCAGGCGAAGAGCGCGAAGACGAGGAGCAGGAGATAAGGCGGCAGGAGGCGAGAACTACGCCGGGGGAAGGAAGAAACAGCCGACGCCGCACCGGAAAAAGCAGGCGTCGCCCACGTCGCGAGCAGCAGCAACACGACGAACAGGTTCGAGCGCACCGCGTCCAGCACCGACCCGGCCGCGCCCGACAGATGCACGCCGGTGAGCTCGGCTTGGCCGATCGCCGTGCCGAACGCGAAGAGGATCGCGAGCGGCGCGCTCTTCAACCGGGCCGCGATGGCCACGCCTAAGGTCTCGAAGATGACCAGCGTCAGCGTCGGCGGGTCGAAGCGCAGTTGCGGGGCGAGCAGCACGCCGGTCAGCGCGGCGAGCATCGTGCCGAGGATCCAGCCGACGCGCGCCAGCCTCCGCGCGGGCAGTCCGGCCAGTTCGGCCAGCCGCCGGTCGTCGATGACGGCGCGGATCGCCGGGCCGCTGCGGGAGAACCACGTCAGCCCGAGCGCTACGAGCAGCACGATGCCGAGTTCGATCGGCACGGCGGACGGCACGTCCACGCCGCCGATGTGCGAGGTCCCGCCCGGCAGCAGCGAGGGCGCGTCGGTGCGTGCCTGCTCGCCCCAAACGGCGGTCGCGATGCCGACGAGCAGTACTGTGACGCCGAATCCGGCCGTCAGCAGGCGTCCCGCGTCCGCCGCGCGTGCTTGCAGCGGGCCGAAGACCGCCGCCTCCAGGCAGAACCCGAGTACCGGGGCGAAGCAGAAGACGACGACGAAGCCCGCGATGTAGACCGGCAGATGCATATCCCGGACCAGCGCACGCTCCAGGTACGCGGCGAACATGCCGACGGCGCCGAAGGCCACGTTGAGGACGCCGGTCACCCGGTACGTGGCCAGCAATCCGAGGCCCGAGAGCGCGGCGACGGCACCCGTCCCGAGCCCGGCCACGGCCAGGTCGGCGGCGCCGCCACTCATCAGCGACTACACAGCGGGCAGGCGGGCGAGGCGGCGAACTCCTCGGCGGCGTCTTCAGGGACGGCGATCAGGTCGGTACGCCCGTCCAGCAGCGGGCAGTCAGCCGCGTGGACGTACCGGCCGTCGGGGACGCGCCAACGACCGTCGTCGGGAGCCGGGACGGACGTGGTAGCAGGTGTACGACGCTCGACCCGGCCCGGCAGCGGCGTGCGCAGGGCCAGCACCAGGCCCACGACCAGCAGCGCGGCGCCGGGGATCGTCGCGGAGGCGAGGTACGGCAACTGCTGGGGGACGGTCGGCTGACCGGAGATCTGGTACCAGCCGAGCACGCACAACAGCACCCCCGCACCGGCCAGCGCTGCGGCGATGCGTCTCGGCGGATCAACCATGCCCAAAGCTCCCCAATCGTTCCAAGCGGCGAGATAATGGTATTTCAGTTCCGTCTCACGCGGGAGAGACACAGATGAACGGAATAAGACCAGCTCAGCTGCGCACCGCCGTCGCGCTGCTGGCCCTCGCCGGCACGCTGGCAGCGTGCAGCAGCAGCACCTCGGGATCCAACACGCCGAGCCCGACGACTGCCGGCAGCAGTTTCGACACTGCCAGCGCGACGACGGCCGTCAAGCAGACCTGGACCACTTTCTTCTCCAAGACCACGCCGATCGCGCAGAAGGAGACGCTGCTGCAGAACGGCACATCGACGATGTCCAGCGCCGTCCAGGCCTTCGCCGCGAACCCGATGGTCGGCGAGGTCACGGCGGACGTGAAGAGCGTCTCCTTCCCCTCCTCGACGAAGGCCGACGTCACCTACTCGATCTCGCTCAGCGGGCAGGTCGTGGAGAACGAGATGGCGGGCAACGCGGTCTACCAGGGCGGCAAGTGGCTGGTCGCGGACACGACGCTGTGCGGGCTGCTGCAACTCGCCCAGAGCGAGAGCGGGAGCTCGGCCGCGATCCCGGGCTGCGGCTGACCTGCCGGGGCGACCGGCCTGGAATCTACGCACCCGTATGCCATAAGTATCAACTATCGAAGAGCTTGTCATCCGTTCAGGTCACCGCGCGCTCTCCGCCGTTCCCGCAAAGAGCCAGCTCAGCCGGGGTGGTGCGGGGGCGCGCCGGGGCGTGGTCGAATGCCTGCGCGGTCCGGCCCACCGTGGGCCCGCGGCGTTTCCGGCAGACTGGATATTCCGAAAATTCGCGGCGTCCTGCCTTGGCGCGCGGCGGCTTCGAGCGCGTGAGCGCAGCAGTCTTGAAGGGACGCACCCACCCGTGTCTTGGAAGTCCGACACGTCCACCCCCGCCCACCCGCGGTACGCCGGCGACGACGCCGCCGCGACCGGCGACTGGCGGCTGCCGGGCCCGCGCGGGCCGCAGCCCGACTCGGCGCCGCTCGGCGCCTCGGCCGCGCTGCACGCCGTGTTCGACGCGGCGCCGGGCGCGGTGGCGGTCGTCGAGGGCCCCGACTACGTGCTCGACTACGCGAACCCGGCCTTCCGCAGCGGCTTCGGCCTCGGCCATCCGCGGCCGCAGTACCCGGGCCAGGGACGCGGGCCGACCGGCCTGCCGCTGGCCGAGGCGGTCCCGGTGCTCGCGCGGCTCGGCCTGCTCGACGCGCTCGCCCTGGTGCACGCCACCGGCACCGTCTTCACCGCGCCCGAGGTGCGGGTGCCGGAGTACGGGCCCTCCGGCCGGCCGGCCGTGCTCCGGGTGACCTGCTCCCCGGTGCGCGCCTCCGAGAACGAGCCGATCGAGGGCGTGCTGCTGCACCTGATCGACACCTCGGACCAGGCCGCCGAACTGCGCCGGCTGCAGCGCGCCGAACGCCGTCAGCGCAACGCCGCCGTCGCCCTGCAGCGCGCCCTGCTCCCGCAGCGGCTCTCCCAGCCGGACGAGCTGCGGATCGCCGGGTGCTACCTGCCCGCCGCGGGCGAGCCGGACCAGCTCGGCGAGACGATGCGGCCCGGCGGCGCGGAGCACTACTCCTCGGCGAAGCGGCCGCCCGCCAACGAGTTCCAGGTCGGCGGCGACTGGTACGACGTGATCCCGCTCGGCGCCGGGCGCACCGCCTTCGTGATGGGCGACGTGATGGGGCGCGGGGTGCACGCCGCCGCGATCATGGGCCAGCTGCGCGCGGCGGTCCGTGCGTACGCCGCGGCAAACCTGCCGCCCGGCGAGCTGATCCTGCACCTCGACCGGCACGCGGCCGAGCTCGAGGGCGTCGCCTACAACGCCGGCTCCGCGCGCGCCGGGCTGTGTGACCTCGGCGCCCTGGCCTCCTGCGTCTACGCGGTGTACGACCCGGACGAGCAGACCCTGACCTACGCCGCGGCCGGCCACCCGGCCCCGCTGCTGCGCCGCCCGGACGGCTCCGTCGTCGACCTCGACGCCGCGCTCGGGCCGCCGCTGGGCACCGGTGAGTGGACCTGGCAGGAGGCAAGGGTGGCGATCCCGGCCGACTCGTACCTCGCCTTCTACACCGACGGCCTGTTCGAGCGGCGCGGCGCCGACATCGACGAGCAGTTCGCCCGGCTGCGCGAGGTCCTCGGGTACGCTCCGCTGGTCGAGCGGCAGGAGGACGAGGCGGCGGGCCTGGACTCGAGCTCCCTCAACGCGACGCTCGGCGCCACCCTCGGCGCGACTCTAGGAGCGACGCTAGGGACGACCCGCGCCGGGATCTCCGTGCGCCGCGGCGGCCCGGTGGACCAGGTGCGCGACGAGCTGCTGGCCGGGATGGCCCTGCCGCTGGACCACGACGACGACGTGGCGCTGCTGGTGGTGCACGTCCCGCAGTGGCAGGGCGAGCGGGCCGCGCTGTTCCGCTCGGCCGCGGTGGACCTCGTCGGCGGCACCGAGATCGCGGCGCACGCCCGGGCCTTCGCCTCCGGGGTGCTGCGCAGCTGGCAGCTCGGCGAGGAGATGTGCGACGTGGGCGTGCTGGCGGTCAGCGAACTGGTGGCCAACGCGGCGATCCACGGCCGTCCCCCGGTGCGGCTGCGGCTGCGGCGCACCGACCGGCGGCTGATCGTCGACGTCTGCGACGGGGACGACCACCTGCCGCGGCGGCGGCGGGCCGAGGCGACCGACGAGGACGGCCGCGGCATCGGGATCGTCGCTTCGCTCGCCGCATCCTGGGGCTGCCGCCAACTGCCCGAGGGCAAGTCCGTCTGGTGCGAGTTCCTGCTGGGCTGAGGAATCGTCGCACAGTTACCTGACCGCGTCCTGGGGCTGCCGCCAACTGCCCGAAGGTAAATCGGTCTGGTGCGAGTTCCTGCTGGGCTGAATTCCCGGGGCGCGACCCCTGGAGAATGAAAGATGACTAGACAAGTCGGGGAGAGCTGGCGCCCTCCCCGGCTTTCCGACGTTTTCCAGACACTCCGGCACCGCCTGAACGGCCCAAGAGCCTGTTCATCTTCCGCAATCCTCACGGAACACCCCAGGGGCCCGCTTTAAGCCCCTGGCCAGCGGCTCCGTGACCGATTCTTAACCTTTCCGGCGCCAATGTCTTGGGGCCGTTAACCTGCGGTTCACCTCTCAAAGCCCACTCATTCACCACGTCTGCCTAGGTTCGGGTGGTCAGCAATAGAAGCCTTGTACTCCGGCGGTGCCCCGCCGGTCCCAGGACGGAAGGGACTTCCCCGTGAAGTTTCAGCGGTATGGCGCTGTGGCCGGTGTGGCCGTGGCCGCGAGTCTTGCGCTCAGCGCGTGTGGTTCGAACAACAATGGCGGCACCACGACGACGTCCACGTCGGCCAGTGCCAGCGGCTCCGGCGCGGCCATGTCGTGCCCCTCCGGCACCCTGAACGCCGCGGGCTCGACCGCGCAGGCCAACGCGATCTCGGCGGCCGTCAAGGCGTACCAGACCTCGTGCTCCGGCGTGACCGTCAACTACAACGCCGACGGCTCCGGCTCCGGCTTCACGGCCTTCCTGCAGAAGCAGGCCGACTTCGCCGGTTCCGACTACGCCCTGAGCACCACGCAGGCCGGCCAGGTCACGACCAACGGCCGTTGCGGCTCGGGCAGCGCCGTCGACATCCCAGCCGTGGCGGGCGCCATCGCCGTCATCTTCAACATTCCGAACGTCAAGTCGCTGGACCTGTCCGCCAAGGTTCTCGCCGGCATCTACGACGGCACCATCACCAACTGGAACAGCGCCGCGATCAAGGCGGACAACCCCAGTGCCTCGCTGCCGAACCTGACGATCCAGCCGTTCTACCGCTCGGACACGTCGGGCACCTCGTACAACTTCTCGAACTACCTGAACAACCTGGGTGGCTTCGGTGCGGCCAACAAGCAGTTCCCGGTGAAGTCCGGGGTCGGCCAGGGCGCGAAGGGCTCCTCCGCGGTGGCGGCCAAGGTCAAGTCGACCCCCGGCGCCATCGGCTACGCCGAGTACTCCTACGCGACCTCGGACGACCTGAGCTACGCCGAGGTCTCCAACGCGGCCGGCACCTTCATCCCGCTGACCCAGGCCAACGCGGCGAACTTCATCTCGCAGGCCAAGGTCACGCAGTCCGGCGAGGACACCAAGGTGGCGTTCAACTACCAGTACTCGAGCGCGACCGCCTACCCGAACACCCTGGTGACCTACGAGATCGCCTGCGGTACCGGCACCAACGCGACCGCCCTGCCGCTGATCAAGGGCTTCCTGACCTACCTGGTCTCCGCCGCGGCGCAGAACAGCTTCACCAGCCAGGGATACGTCTCGCTGCCGACGTCGCTGCAGACCACCGACGCGGCCGTCATCAGCTCGCTGTCCTAATCCAGTCCGGTTCCGGTAGGAGGTGAGGAAGTTCCCATGAGCAGCGACACCCCGCCGGCGGTGGCCGAGGCGGAGGGCCAGGCGCCCAAGCCGAAGCCGTCCGCCTCGGCACTGACCGCGAAGGCCGGTCTCGGTGACCGGATCTTCGGTGGCAGCGCCCGCGGCGCCGCCTTGTTCATCCTTGTTCTGATGGCCGCCATCGCCGCGTTCCTGATCTATCAGGCGGAGCAGGCGATCAGCGTGGACAAGGTGAACTTCCTCACCGCCTTCATCTGGGACCCGGACGGCAACACCACCCCGAACGCCGTTCCCGAGTTCGGAATCGCCGCGATCGCCTGGGGCACGCTGGTCACCTCGGTGATCGGCGTGCTCATCGGGGCCCCGGTCGCGATCGCGGTCGCGCTGTTCATCACGCAGTACGCCCCGCGGGCGCTCGGCACCGTCTTCGGCTACATCATCGACCTGCTCGCCGCGGTGCCCAGCGTGGTCTACGGCCTGTGGGGCCTGCTGGTGCTCGACAACCACATGGCCGGGATCTCGAGAATCATCGAGGACGTGCTCGGCTGGATCCCGTTGTTCAAGACCAACGGCACCTTCGGCAGTTCGATGTTCACCGCCGGAGTCGTGCTCGCGATCATGATCCTGCCGATCATCGCGGCCATCGCCCGGGAGATCTACAAGCAGACCCCGCGCGAGCAGATCGAGGCGGCCTACGCGCTCGGCGCGACCAAGTGGGAGATGATCAGGTACGCGGTGCTGCCCTACGGCCGCTCCGGGGTCACCAGCGCGATCATCCTCGGCTTCGGCCGCGCGCTCGGCGAGACCATCGCCGTCGCCATGGTGCTGACCTCGGTGCCCGGCCTGGTCACCCGGATCCTGCAGCCGGGCGGCAACACCATCGCCGCGAACATCGCCGTCCAGTTCGGCGAAGCCCTCAAGACCGGACGCGAGGCGCTGATCGCCTCCGGCCTGGTGCTGTTCGTACTGACGCTGATCGTCAACTACGTCGCCCGCCTCATCGCCCGGCGCGCCGGAAAGGCCGGAGCCTGATGTCCCTCTCGCACCCCAGCCCCGTCCGCAAGGCCAAGAACAACATCGCCTATGTCGTCATGTGCCTCGCGTTCATCATCGCGATCATCCCGTTGATCTCCATCCTCTGGACGGTGGTCTCCAGGGGCGCCAAGGACTTCGACGTCTACTTCCTGTCGCACTCGATGCGCAACATCCAGGAGTCGCAGTCCAACGGCGGTGCGTACCACGCGATCCTGGGCACCCTGGAGCAGGTCGGCATCGCCGCGGTGATCACCATCCCGCTCTCCCTGCTCGTCGCGATCTACCTGGTCGAGTACGGCCAGCGGCACCGGCTGGCCCAGGCGGTGACGTTCTTCGTGGACGTCATGATGGGCCTGCCCTCGATCGTGGCCGGTCTGTTCATCCTGTCCTTCTGGGTCCTCGGCCTCGGCATCCAGCCCGCCGGCTCCGGGTTCGCCGTCTCGTTGGCGCTGCTGATCCTGATGATGCCGCTCGCCATCCGCTCCACCGAGGAGATGCTGCGCCTGGTCTCCCCGGCGCTGCGCGAGGCCTCGTACGCGCTCGGCGTGCCGAAGTGGCGCACCATCACGCGAGTGGTGCTGCCGACCGCGCTTCCGGGTATCGTCACCGGCATGATGCTCGGCATCGCGCGCATCATGGGTGAGACGGCGCCGGTGCTGCTGCTGGCGGGCGTGTCGCAGTCGATCAACGGCAACCCGTTCAGCCAGCCGCAGGGCTCACTGTCGCTGTTCGTGTACAGCGAGTCGCAGAACAGCCTGCAGACCGCCGTCGACCGCGGCTGGGCCGCGGCGCTCACCCTGATCATCCTCGTGATGCTGCTCAACCTGATCGCCCGTCTGATCGCCTGGTGGAAGGCTCCGGCCGCCGCCCGCTAGTCCGTGTCGAAGCTGAAGAGAGAAGACTGAGAAACCATGGCCAAGCGAATCGACGTCTCCGGACTGTCGGCTTACTACGGCTCGACGCGGGCTATCGAGGACATCAGCCTGACCGTGGAGCCGCGTACGGTGACCGCTTTCATCGGCCCCTCGGGCTGCGGGAAGTCCACCGTGCTGCGCACCTTGAACCGGATGCACGAGGTCATCCCGAACACCCGGGTCGAGGGCAAGGTCCTGCTCGACGACGTGGACCTGTACGGCCCGGGCGTGGACCCGGTCGCGGTGCGCCGGACGATCGGCATGGTCTTCCAGCGGCCGAACCCGTTCCCGACCATGTCGATCTACGAGAACGTGGCCGCGGGCCTCAAGCTGAACGGCGTGCGCAAGGGCGACATGGGCGGCGTCGTGGAGCAGTCGCTGCGCGGAGCCAACCTGTGGAACGAGGTCAAGGACCGGCTGAACAAGCCGGGCATGGGCCTGTCCGGCGGCCAGCAGCAGCGGCTCTGCATCGCCCGCGCCATCGCCGTCTCCCCGGACGTGCTGCTGATGGACGAGCCCTGCTCCGCGCTCGACCCGATCTCGACCCTCGCCATCGAGGACCTGATCGCCCAGCTCAAAAACGAGTACACGATAGTCATCGTGACTCACAACATGCAGCAGGCCGCTCGCGTGTCGGACCGCACCGCCTTCTTCAACATCGAGGGCACCGGCAAGCCGGGCAAGCTGATCGAGATCGACGACACCCCGCGGATCTTCGCGAACCCCACTCAGCGCGCGACCGAGGACTACATCACCGGCCGTTTCGGTTAAGCCTGAGCTAGACGACAACGCCCCGCGAACGCAGCTCGTTCGCGGGGCGTCGGTCTTTTCAGCCGAAGATCCCGTGCACCGGGTAGTAGACAATTGCCGCGCAGCACGCCGCGGCCGGAATCGTCAGCAGCCAGGCGAAGACGATGTTCTGCGCCACGCCCCAGCGCACCGCCGAACGCCGCTTGGTCGCGCCGACGCCCATGATCGAGCCGGTGATGATGTGCGTCGTGGACACCGGCGCCGGATAGATGAACGCGGTGAAGTAGAGCACCAGCGAGGCGACCGTCTCGGCAGCGAAGCCGCGCGGCGGGTCGAGCTCGATGACCTTGCGGCCGAGCGTCCGCATGATTCGCCAGCCGCCGGCGCAGGTGCCGGCCGAGATGGACAGCGCCGCGGTCCACAGCACCCACCACGGCACCGCCGAACTGCTGGTCGCGTGCCCGCCGGCGATCAGCGCCAGCATGACGACGCCCATGGACTTCTGCGCGTCCTGGACGCCGTGGCCGAGCGCCATCCCGGCGGCCGACACCGTCTGCGCCATCCGGAAGCCGCGGGTCACCCGGCTCGGGCTGGAGCGGCGGCAGGCCCAGAGGATGCCGACCATCAGCGCGTAGGCCAGCACGAAGCCGACCAGCGGGGATACCAGCATCGGCAGGATGACCTTCTCCCACACCCCGCCCCAGTTCACCCGCAGGCCCGAGGCGAGGCCCGCGCCGACCATGCCGCCGATCAGCGCGTGCGTGCTGGAGGAGGGCAGGCCGAAGGACCAGGTCACCAGGTTCCAGGTGATGGCGCCGCTCAGCAGCGCGAAGACGATGACGAGGCCGTGCCCGCCGTCCGGCGGCGCGCTGATGATCCCGCTGGTCACGGCCTTGGCCACGCCGCCGCCGAGCTGCAGCCCGAGCCAGGCGCCGAGCAGGTTCATCACCCCGGCCATCAGCAGCGCGACCCGCGGGGTCAGCGCCCTGGTGGAGACGGAGGTGGCGATCGCGTTGGCGGAGTCGTGGAAGCCGTTCGTATAGGCGAAGCCCAGGGCCACGATGATGACCACGATGAGCCAGAAGGTCAGCACCGCGGCTCAGGACTCCTTGACCACAATGGTCTCGATCGTGTTCGCCACGTGCTCGAAAGCGTCGGCGGCCTGCTCGAGTGTGTCGACGACCTCCTTGAGCTTGAGCACCGTGATCGCGTCGTACTCGCCGGAGAACAGGTGGGCCAGCAGCCGTCGGTAGACCTGGTCGGCCTGGTTCTCCAGACGGTTGATCTCGATCCAGTAGTCCTGCAGGTCCTTCATGGTGCGCAGCCGCGGCATCGCCTCTGCGGTCAGGTCGGCCGCGCGGACCAGCACGTCCACCTGGTCGGCCACTCCGTCCGGCAGCATGTCGATCTGGTAGAGCGAGACCAGGTCGGCCGCCGCGTCCATCTCGTCCATCACGTCGTCCAGCAGGCTCGCGAGCATGTAGATGTCCTCGCGGTCGAAGGGCGTGATGAAGGAGGAGTTCAGCTGCTTGTAGATGCCGTGGGTGATCTCGTCCGAGGCGTGTTCCGCGTCGCGCATCCGTTCGGCGATCTCGACCCGCTCCGACTTGTCCGCGCCGAGCAGTTCGGTCAGCAGGCCCGCTCCCACGATCAGGTTGTCCGCCGCTTTCGCGAACAGGTCGTAGAAGCTCGTCTCCTTCGGAGTCAGACGCAGGCGCACGGGGCTCTCCGGGCAGTGGTGGGCGGACGGGCGGACGCGCACAACTTGTGGTCGTGGTCCGGGCGGTTCAGTGTTCCATGACCACAAGGATGGTAGTTGCTCCGCCGCCGGGGCACGCCGAGAAGCCCGTTCGGGCCGGGGAGGGCCTTCGCGGGCTGCCGCTGCCCGTCCGACGGGCCCGGACAGGCTGGACGCGGCCCGGTCTCGGGCCGCGTCGGGTTACATCGTTGAGAGATAAATCACCCGTTCGGGCAACGGGCAGGTGTCCAAAGGGTTAAGTCGCAGTCTCAAAGTCGCCCTGCGGTGACGTCCCTCGGCCACCGCGCTACGCCCGGACGCTCAGCCCCAGAATCCGGTCGATCGCCTCTTGCGAGAGCGGCTCATCGCTGCGCTCGGCCGCGATGATCAGTTCCGCGTAGAGCTCGATCTCGTCCAGGGCCACCCTGTCGTGCACCGCGCGATAGCGCGGTCCTGCGGGCGCCGCGGCCGGGCGTGCGGCATGCGCCGCCCGTTGCCCCGAAGCTTTGGACGTCGTGGCTTTTGACGCCGCGGACGTCGTGTCAGTACGCACCCAGACCACCTCCTCGCGGCTCGCGGACCGAAGTGACAGCCGGCTCCCTGCTCTCCAAGGTTAGGCGTGCCTTAAGTCGGCCGCCATGGCCCGAGTGGGCCATCCGCGAGTGGTCCGGACCACCTGTTCGGCGCCGCTCAGTTCGCCTGCAGCACGTCGGCCGCGGCCGGGGCGGCGACGGTCACCGGCTTGCCCAGGTCGTACAGGTCGGTGCTGGAGACGATCGAGACCAGGCCCTTCGCCGGAGCCGGCGCCGGGAACTCGAAGTGCGCGACGAAGCGCAGCACCCGGCCCTGGGCGTCGAGGTACACGTCGAAGGGCACCGTCTGCTTGGTGAACGAGCGTCCGGCGGCGCCCAGCGCGGCGGCCTCCGGCGCCGGGGCGGCCTTCGCGGCGGCGGTGAGGTTGAGCGTGCCGGTGTAGTGCGCGACCGGGGTGTCGTAGACCTTGTCCTGGCCGGTGTAGGTCACCGTGCCGCCCGAGGCGCCGGCGCCGGCGAGCATCGCGAAGGCCAGGATCGGGCTGGTGTAGCCGGCGCTGATCAGGTCGCCGTCGGCCAGCTTGTCCGAGTCCACCTGCACCCACTTGCCGGTGTTCCCGCTCGGCCGCATGTAGAGCGTGGTCGGGGTGACCACCTCGTCCAGCGTGCTGTGCGTGCTCACGTCCGGCGGCACGCTGAGCGTGATCGAGCCGAGCTGCTTGGCGAAGTCGAAGGCGCCGGTGCCGGAGAACTGGTCGGTCCGGCCCTGCGCGGTCATCGCCACGGAGGTGGCCACCTCGGCCGTGCCGATCTTCATCGACGCGGTCCCGGCGGCGCGCACCGCGGCCACCGGGTCGGCCGCCACCGACACCCCGGCGGGCGCGGCGGAGCACCCGGAGGCGGCCAGGGCGCACGCGAGCGCCGCCCCCGCGAGCCCGGCGCGTCCGAGCGAGCTTGTGCGCGATCCGGTCTCCAAGACCACCGTGACACACCTCCTGTGCGACGCCGTGCGCCGCCGTCCGTACTACGAAAAGTGGCTCTGAACTTGGATTGATGGAAAAAATATGGTGAAAGCGGGAGCAACGGGGGCGCGAACCCGGCACAATAGCCCCGGTAACGCTGCCCGGACTCCCCAACGAGCCGAATGGGTGAGGGTTACGCGGGTAGGTGGCTTCAGCGAGTCGTGCGACCTTCTGTGCACGAGCCCTGAGCGTGGTTGAGAAAGAGGACACGATGCGGGTATTCGTCGCGGGGGCCACCGGAGTGCTGGGCACCGCGGCCGTGCGGCAACTGGTCGCCGGCGGTCACAAGGTCACCGGGCTCTCGCGAAGCCAGGCCAAGCGCGACGCCCTGGCCGCCGCCGGGGCGACCCCGGTCGAGGCCGACCTGTTCGACCCCGCCTCGCTGCGGCACGCGCTGGCCGGACACGACGTCGTGATCAACCTGGCGACCCGGATCCCCGCGCCGATGGCCGCGCTGCGCGCCAAGAACTGGCGGGAGAACGACCGGATCCGCACCGACGCGAGCCGCAACCTGGCCGAGGCCGCGGCGGCCGAGGGCGTGCTGCGGCTGGTCCAGGAGGCGATCTCCTACGTGTACGAGGACGCGGGAGCCGAGTGGATCACCGAGCGGCAGCCGGTGCGCCCCAACGTGTTCTCCGCCTCGTCGGTGACCGCGACCGAGAACGCGATGGGCTTCGCCGACGCCTACCGCTTCGCCGTGGTGCTGCGCTTCGGCCTGGTCTACGGCGACGAGCCGACGACGCGCTGGCAGCTCGGGCGGGTGCGCGGCGGCAAGCCCGCGGTGATGGGCGATCCGCAGGGCTACATGTCCCCGATCACGGTGCAGGACGCGGCGGCCGCGGTCGTCGCCTCGCTGGCCGCGCCCTCAGGCATCTACAACGTCTCGGGCCCGCCGCTCACCCGCGCCGAGTGGGCCGCCGAACTCGGCGCCGCCGCGGGCGTCGGCGGTGCGGCGCGTTCGTTCTCGCCGACGCTCGTGCGCTTCATCGGCAAGCGGGTGGAGCCCTTCCTGCGCTCGCAGCGGATCTCCTCGGACGCCTTCCACAACGCGACGGGCTGGCGCGCCAAGACCCTCGTCAAGGACGGCCTCGCCTCAGCCCGCTGACGCCGTGGCCGAGGCGATCCCGGTCGCCACCGGCCACGAGGGCACCGTCGAGTAGGGCCGGACCGCGCCGATGTACTGGGGATTGAACCCGCTGATCGAGTCGAAGCGGATGAACGCCCCCGGGTGCGGGGCGTCGATCATCGTGCCGTCGCCCACGTAGATGCCGACGTGTTCGATGGTGCTCGGCTCGCTCGTGTTCGTGGCGAAGAAGACCAGGTCTCCGGGTTCGAGCTCGTTCTCCGGGATGTGCACGCCGGCGTACCACTGGTCGGCGGCCACGCGCGGGAGCGTGACCCCGGCGCTCGCGTACGCCGCCTGAGTAAGTCCTGAGCAGTCGAACTCGCCGTTGTCGGCCGCGGTTCCGGTGCCGCCGTAGAGGTACGGCGTGCCGAGGCGGTCGTAGGCGAACTTGATGGCCTGCACGGCGACGCTGCTCGCCGAGATCGTCGTCGTGGTCGGCGCGGCGAAGGACTTCTCCAGCGCCTCGATGTTCTTGACGTAGCCCTCGGTCTGGGTGATGTGCGGGATGCCGTCGGCGGACAGCACCGCCCCGGGACCCGCGTTGTACGCCGCGAGCATGTTGCCCACCGCGTCGCCCGGCACCTTCGAGGTCTGCTGGGCCAGCGCGCAGTCGTAGCGCGCGGCGGCCGGGATCTCGTCGGCCGGGTTGAACGGGTTCTCCTTGCCGTCGCCGTCCGCCGTCGAGGCCCAGGTGGTCCAGGTGCCCGGCTCGAACTGCGTGAGGCCCTCGGCGCCGGTGTCCGAGACCGCGTTCGGGTCGAAGCCGCTCTCCTGGTAGAACTGCGCGGCCAGCAGCGGGGCGCTGAGGATCGAACAGGTCGTCGCGGCCTTCTCGATCAGCGCGACGTAGGCGCTCGGCACCGTGCCGGTCTGCAGCGATTCCTGGACCTGAGCCGTCTCGGTATCCGAGATGCCGAGCGCGACGACGGTGACTCCGGCGACGATGATGAACGGCGTGAGCAAAGAGCCCACGGCAACCCAGATCCACTTGTTAGACAGGCGCAGCATCGGCCGCGGAGCCGGGCTCAGCATGTCAGGGTCTCCCCTCCTGAAAGCCGATGGGGTTGGGCTCGGACTCCGACGGGAAAACTAGTCGGCGCGGGCACAGCGCCGGAATGCCAGTGCGCCCTATGATAAAGGCACGATGACGCCACGTCAGTAGCCGTCTGCACCGCGGAATACCGGTTCCGCGCTCCAGACGGGCGTCGGACGCGGTTTTCTGACCAGGATGCGACAGCAACGCGACACAGATTGGGGGCCGCCAGATGGACATGGCCACGGTCCTTGCCGCAGGCAACGGAAATATCGGCACCATCATCAACGGGATCGCGCCCAACTGGGGCCCGTTCGGCTCGGTCGGCCAGCAGGCCAAGGTGCTGATCGAGGTGATCATGGCCGCGGCGATCCTGATCTGCCTCGGCATCGCGATCTGGGGCGCGGCCAAACAGCGCATCGGCGCCACCGCGATGCGCGACTCGTTCAGCGCCGAGCAGGGCAAGGGCCTGATCATCGCCGGGTTGACCGGGGTGTTCATCATCGGCAGCCTCAGCACGCTGTTCACTATTGTCTACGGTATGGCGATCTGATCATTGTGGGCGCCGATTCGCCGGGGTACGCGGCGGGTAGAACGGCAGGGGTACCCACTTCGGGCCCCATCTCCATGCAGTACCCGTATACGCAGTACATAGTCGAACCGTGCGGCGGCCTGACGTGAGCCGGCCGCGCCGCACCGATCGGGGTTCCACCGTGGAAGCTGGGCCGTCCCGCCGGGGGCCCGCCGCCGACGCCTCCCTCGGCGGAGGTTCGCGGACCAGGATCAAGCTGCCCGTCGACCCGTACTCCTCCTCCTACGCCGAGGAGGCCCCGCGCCGCTCCCGGCTGCGCGGGCCGCTGATCGTCATCGGCGTGGTCGTCGTGCTGTTCGCGGTCATCGCGCTGGTCAACCAGAACGACCACGGCTCCTCGTCGAAGGCGCCCAGCGCGGCGGCGACCGGCGCCGCGAGTTCTGCTCCCAGCGCGACATCCACCAGCGTCACCGCCAGCTACGGTTCCGGTCTCGCCTCGGGCAGCGCGGACGGCGTCCCGGTCGGCTATCCGCACACGGGCGACGGAGCCGAGGCCGCGGCCGCGAACTACATGTCCGCGTTCAACGGGACCGAGATGGTCTATTCCTGGTACCGAGTCCAGTTGCTGAACGCCATCGCGGATCCGGCCGACGCCTCGGCACTGCGCGGCCAGCTGGACGGTATGTACGCGAAGGTCGACTCCGGCTACAGCATCTCGAGTAGCGGCCAGGCCCCGAGCGGTGACACGTTCGTCAATCGTGCGACGCCGGTCGGTGTCAGCCTCGTGAGCAACGACGGAAGCACGGCGGTCGTGTCCGTCTGGGCGGTGAGGCTGCTGGGCCTCGCGGGCAGCAACGTGCAGAACGCGGACGCGGCGGTCTCCGAGGACTGGTCCACGTTCACCATGACGCTCAGCTGGTCTCGCGGCGACTGGAAGTGGGTCGGCTTCACGCTGTCCGACGGCCCCGCGCCGCTTGGGGGCTTGCAGACTCCGGCCGCAGGGCAGACGCTGCAAGCAGCCGTTTCCAAGTACGGGGGGCTCAGCTATGGCCGTTAGCATCCTCGCGAGCTCCGATCCGTGCTCCCTGCTCATCGGGACCGTGAAGCAGGCCTGTGAGAACACCGGCAAACTCGTCAATCCCGGCGGAACGACCTCGGGCAGCGTGAGCTCCACGGGCTCGCTGCTGACCGACCCGCTCGGCTCCATCGCCAAGTCCTGCGCGCAGGCCGCGGCCTGGGTCATCAACCAGGTGGCCGGGGCGGTCGGCGGGACCAGCGGGGTGGACTTCACCAACTCCGGCTTCCTGAAGCAGTACGCGATCGTCTTCGCCGCATCGACGATTCTCACTGTCGTGTTGTGGATGCTCGCGGTGATCAAGCGGGCGGTGCGCGGCGACGCGATCGTCACGGCGGTGACCGAGGCGACCGGCTTCCTCTGGCTCGCGGTGGGCGCCTCCGCCTTCACCCCGGTGATCCTGTACGCCATGGTGCAGCTGACCGACTCGGTCACCAACGCCATCGGCTCGACCACGAGCGCCGGCACGAACAACTTCCTCAGCTCGCTCGCCAACACGCTGAGCCCGACCAACGGCTCGTCCTCGACCATCGGCGGCGGCCCGATCCTGCTCATCTTCGTCTCGCTGGTGGCGATGATCGCGGCGGCCGTGCTCTGGCTCGAGCTGCTGATCCGCGCGGCGATGCTGTACGTGGGCGCGGCGCTCGCCGGGGCGGTGTACGCGGGCCTGGTGGACAAGGACCTGTGGCCGCACGTGCGCCGCTGGGCCGGGATGATGATCGCGGTGGACATGGTCAAACCGGTGATCGTCATCGTGCTCGGACTCGCCGCGGCGATCTCCTCGGGCACCGCGCCGAGCTCCGCGTTCGCCTCGGTGCTGTCCGGCCTGGCCATCATGGTTCTGTCGATCTTCGCCTCCGGGCTGATCTACCGCTTCGTGCCGAACTTCGGCGACGACATGCTGCGGATCTCCAGCGCGCGCAACACCGACGCCCCGGCCGCGGTGGCGCAGGGCGCGATGGACGGACCGGCCACGCGGATGCAGCAGGGCATCGCGGCGCACGGGGCGCGCTCCGGCAACCCGGTCGCCGCGCCCGCCATAGCGGCGCTCGGCGCGGGCGCGGGCCTGGCGTCCCAGGGCCTCAAGGCCTCGGCGCGGCTAGCACTTCAGCGCCCCGACCCGCAGGTCGGCACGATCGGCCCTGGCGGCATCGGCGGCGCGGGCGGTCCGGGAGTCGGCGGTCCTGGCGGCCTGCCGCCGCAGGGCCCGACGATGCCCTCCGCCAACGCGGGACGCGGCGCCGATGCGGGCCGTGGGGCTGCTGCGGGCGCGGGGACTGACGGGAGTGGTTCGTGATCGCCATCGTGCGCTGTGAGCGCCGCCGCTCCTCTGGAACTGACGAGGGGTGCCGCGCGTGACCGCCATCGTGCACCGTGAACGCCGCCGCTCCTTCGAAACTGACGAGGGGTGCCGCGCGTGAGTGCTGAAAACTACGAACGCCGCCGCTCCTTCCTGATCGGCAAGGCCAAGCCGAACGCCATCGTCGGCCGCAACCGGGAGACCGGCGAGCTCGCGATCCTCGCCCTCGGCTGCCTGCTCGCCATGGTCTGCGGCTTCGCCGTGCCCACGCTGCCGCTGAAGATCCTCACCATCGTCGGCTGCCCCGGGCTCGCCGGCGCCGCCGTGTTCGTGCCCTACCGCAAGCGCACCTACTACCGCTGGTTCGAGATCGACCGCACCTACCGGCGGATCGTGCGCAGCCGTGCCGCCTTCTACGCCTCCGTCGCGGACACCGCGGGCACCACGCTCGGCGGCAGGGAGATCCAGATCCCCGCGCCCCCGGGCGTCGGCCAGGTGCGCTGGATCACCGCGCGTTTCGGCCCGGACGAGCTCGCCGTGCTGATGCACCTGGACCGCGGCACCATCACCTGCACCATCGAGATCGAGGGCCCCGGCGTGGGCTCGCGGGACGCCGAGGACCAGGAGGCGCTCGTCGACCGCTACGGCACGCTGCTGCGGCACGTGGCGAACGGCGACGGCTTCGTGACCCGGCTGCAGATGCTCGCGCGCACCCTGCCGGCCGACCCCGACGCGCACGCCAAGGACGTGGCCCGGCGCGGCGATCCGTTGGCCCCGGGCTGGATCCGCGACTCGTACGCGCAACTGCTGTCGATGGTCTCGACCTCGAGCGAGCAGCATCGCACGTACCTGACAGCGCAGATGTCGTACACCCGTGAGCTGGCCACCGAGGCGCGGGTGATGTCCGGCGGCGTGGACCTGGACCACGGCATCTGCGTGATCATGGTGCGCGAGCTGAACGACATCTGCGCCCGGCTCGCCGACGCCGACATAAAGGTCCGCCAGCCGCTGGACGTGCCCGCGCTCTCCTCGCTGGTGCACTCCATGTACGACCCCGAACACCCCATCGACCACACCGAGGGGATGTCCGAGCGCGACGCCTGGCCGGCCCAGTTCGACGCCGCCGCGCCGCTGTACCTGCGCGCCAAGACCCGCGAGTCGGCCACCGCGGATCCCTGGTGCCACGCCAGCGCCTGGATCCGGGAGTGGCCGATGACGCCGGTCGCGGTCAACTTCCTGGCCCCGCTGCTGGTGCACACGCCCGACGTGATCCGCACCGTCGCGGTCTCGATGGATCTGGAGCCGACCGAGGTGGCCATCGAGCGGATGCTGACGGAGCGGGTCAACGTGGACGCCGAGGCGTCCAGGCAGGCCAAGCTCGGCCGCGTCGACGACCCGCGCGAGCGCGCCCACTCCAGCCGCGTCGACCTGCGCGGCGAGGACCTGGCCGGCGGCGCGTCGGGCGTGAACCTGGTCGGCTACATCACGGTCTCCTCCCGCTCGCCGGAGGCGCTGGCCCGGGACAAGCGGACCATCCGCGCCTCGGCCGGCAAGAGCTTCCTGAAGCTGGAGTGGTGCGACCGCGAGCACCACCGCGCGTTCGTCAACACCCTGCCGTTCGCCACCGGCGTGCGGCGCTAACGCGGGCTGAGCGAGGAGGATCGAGATGGCCACCCGAGGCGGCATCGGCGACCTGATTTCCGAGGGCTTCGCCACCGCGCTGTTCGGCCGGCGCGAGACGATGCGGATCCCGGTGCGCACGTCCAGCAACCAGGCCGAGGCGATCTACCTGCCGACCGCCGCGCCCGGCCTCGGCGACAGCGGCGTGATCATCGGCCGCGAGGTGTACAGCGGCAAGGGATACATCTACGACCCCTTCCAGCTCTACGGCCAGCAGCTGCCGGCCCCGCACTGGCTGGTGCTCGGCGAGTCCGGCAACGGCAAGTCGGCGCTGGAGAAGACGTACGTGCTGCGGCAGCTGCGCTTCCGCGACCGGCAGGTCGTGGTGCTCGACGCGCAGGGCGAGGACGGCGTCGGCGAGTGGAACCTGATCGCGCGGGCGCTGGGCGTCGAGCCGATCCGCCTCGACCCGCACGCGAAGGGCGGCCAGGGCATCCGGCTCAACCCGCTGGACCCGGCGATCACCAGCACCGGACAGCTGGCCCTGCTGCGCACCATCGTCGAGGTTGCGCTGGCCCACTCGCTGGACGAGCGCTCCGGCTACGCGCTGAAGGCCGCGCACGCCACCGTGCGTGCCGACGCGCTGCGGGCCGGGCCACGAGTCCAGCCGATCCTGCACGACGTCGTCGAGGCCCTGCGCGAGCCCCGCCCCGAGGCCGCGCAGGAGATGAACATCGAGCTCGACGACGTGCGCGAGTGGGGCCTCGACGTGGCGCTGGTGCTCGACCGGCTGGTGGACGGCGACCTCAAGGGCATGTTCGACGGCCCGACCAGCGACCACATCGACCTGGACTCGCCGCTCATCGTCTTCGACCTGTCCACGATCGACCGCAACTCGATCGCGATGCCGATCCTGATGGCCATCGTCGGGGTCTGGCTCGAGCACACCTGGCTGCGCCCGGACCGCCGCAAGCGCATCCTGCTGGTCGAAGAGGCCTGGCACATCATCAACCAGCCTTCGGTCGCGCAGCTGTTCCAGCGCCTGCTGAAGTTCGGCCGACGCCTCGGTCTGTCCTTCGTGGCCGTGGTCCACCACCTGTCCGACGTGATAGACGGCGCGGCGGCCAAGGAGGCGGCGGCGATCCTCAAGATGGCCTCCACCCGCACGATCTACATGCAGAAATCGGACGAGGCGCGGGCCACCGGCAAGGTTCTCGGTCTGCCGCGCTGGGCGATGGAGATCATCCCGACGCTGTCGCCGGGCATGGCGGTCTGGGACGTCAACGGCGACGTGCAGGTGGTCAAGCACATCGTCACCGAGGTCGAGAAGCCGCTGGTGTACACCGACCGCGCGATGACCGAAAGCTCCGCCCGCGACGACGCCGACCAGATCATCCCCCCGGCGCTGCCCACCCCGCCTCCGGCGCTGGAGCCGGTCTTCCCCGCCGGAGCACACGCGCTACCGCCGACCCGCGCCGTCTCCGCGATGCAGCAAACGCAGCCGGGTCAGTCCCTGCAGCCGGTCCCGTCAGCCCTCCCCACGACTGCCGCGCCACGCCTGTCCGCGGTCCGCCGTCCCGAGCCGCTGCCCACGACCGTGGCCCCGACGCCGATCGCGCCCGCCGAAGACGATGACGAAGAGAACTTCGACGCCGAATTCCAGGCTTACGTCGCCGATCGCGCCAAGGAGGACGTTCCCCCGGCGCCTTCCGAGCCAATCGAGCAGACTGTCCCGGCTGAGCCCGCGGTCGAGGACGAGCCCCCGGTCTCGGACGAGCCGACCGTCCAGGACGAGGAGCCCCCGGTCTCGGACGAGCCGCCGATCCCGGAGGTGCCCGCGCTACGCCCCGTCGTGGTCCCGCCGCCTATCTCGGCGGTCTCGAAGCCGAGCGTGGACGATCCGGAGCTCACCGCCCTGGCCGCCGCGCTCTTCGGCCCGCGCGCCCAGACGCCCAGCCACCCTCGCCGCATCGCCGACGAGGGCTAGTTGCCGGCAGCCGACACGCCATCCGGCCGGCACGGCCAGTGGTTGCCGCACAGGCAGTAATCCGGGCCGTTCGCGATGGCGACCAGGCCGTGGATGGCGTGGCGGGACAGGCGGGCCTCGGCCGGGGGGACATCGTGCCGCGTGGTGCTGTTCATGGTGAACTCCTCACAGCGAGCTGATGGGTTCTCACTCACTGCAACGAGCGTCCACTGTTTCAGTCACGGTGATATCGAACGATCGTCGGATCGTAGGGAAAGTACGCCTACGGCTTGAGGCGGTCCACCGCGACCAGGCGAGGCGGCCCGCCGGTATCCGACGCGTCGAAGTGCAGCACCCATGCACAGCCTGTGGACAGCGACTCGCTCGTCCAGCGGTCCGCTTGGCGGTTGCTCCAGGGGCGGCCGTTGAGCGTCGGGCCCCGCATGTCGTCCGGCGCGGTGAAGTTGGGGTTGTAGAGCGCCGCCGCGATCAGCTCGTCCAGCAGCGGGCCGTGCGTGCAGACGATCGCGCCCTTGCGGCGGTCCGCCAGCTCCCTGAGCCACGCGACGATCGCTCGCGGGGCGTGGATGTACGAGATCTCGGTCAGGGCGGAGTCCGTCCGCGGCTCTACGCCGCGCCAGTCCGCGTACGGCCGCACCGTGCTGACGCAGCGGACGGCGGGGGAGCTGATCAGGTCTTCGGCTCCGTAGACGCCCAGCAACTCGGCCAGGGCCATCGCCTGCTGCTGCCCGGCGGGGGCGAGCGGCCGGTCCAGATCGTCCGGGTACTCGGCGCCGCGGTGCTCGGCCTTGCCGTGGCGCTGCAGGATGATCGGGAAGGTCTCGGCGGGCGCCGCGAGGAACCCGTCGAGCACGTTCAGGTCCAGCGGGCTGGTCAGCCGCTTGCGGGCCTCGGCGGCGGGCAGCCACTCGAGCTCGTCCACCTCGTCGTTCGGCTCGAACACCAGGTCCGCGCCGTCCTGCGCGACCGGTCCCGCCCAGAACTTGACCCGCTTGGGCCGACCGAGCACCTCGTACTCGGTGTTCGGCAGGCGGCGGCCCAGCACGGGGCGCAGGCCGGTCTCCTCCTCCACCTCGCGCACCGCGGTGAGCAGCGCGTGCTCGCCCGGCTCGGCCTTGCCCTTGGCGAAGGACCAGTCGTCGTAGCGGTCGCGGTGGATCAGCGCGAATTCCGGACCCTCGGGTCCGGGGCCCGGCCGCCAGACCACGGCCCCGGCGGCCTTGACCAGGGAACTGCCGGCCGGATCATCGTTGAGGTGTATCGACATAGCTAGATCAGCGTACTTCCTCGGCGAACCAAGCACGGTACGACGGAGCCGTGGCGGAGGTCCACAGTTCCGGGAACGACCTTCGGGACCGGGCGATCTCGGCCCGCGACTCGCCGAGCAGCCGGCCGAGCACGAAGCCCGTGCTGGTCGCTATGCGCGGCGACTGGGCCGCGCGCAGCACGACGTCCCCAGCCACGGCCGCGTCCTGCTGCTGGCCCAGCTCCTCCGTGATCCGGCCCATCTGCGCCGCGAAAGCCTCGGCCGGGATACCGATCACCGGTACGCACACCTCGGCCGCGTACCTGGCTCGCTTGGCGGCGATGCGCAGCCGGTGCCAGGCCTCATCAGGGCCCTGCTGGTCCACCGCGGCGGAACGCTTGACGACCTGGGTGAACTCCTCGCGCACCAGCGGCGGCAGCACCCGCTCCGCGCTCCCGCCGAGCGGACCGTCCCCGCCGGAGACGGCCTGCGGGGCCAGCGCGATCCGGTCGGCCAGCGCGTGGAAGCCGGGACCGGCCAGCGCGGAGAGCGTCGCGTCGTGGGCCACGGCGTACTCCCGGCTGAGCATCCGGTCCACCAGGGTGTGCGCCCGCAGCACCCCGGCGTCATCGGTGCCGTAGCGCTCGAGCGTGCCGAGCAGCCGCTCGCGGACCACCTCGATGTCCCGCTCCGGCGCGATCACGTCGGTCAATGCGGAGATCTGCGCGCTCAGCTCGTCGGCCCACTGATGGTCCAGCAGCGGTCGGAAGGTGCGCAGCACCGACCTGGTGCGCCGGCAGGCCACCCGCAGCTTGTGCGCCGCCTCCGGCTTGTCCTGGCGCAGCCGGGGCAGCTGCGCCAGGAAGGCGTTGCTCTGCTCCGCGAGATACCCGCGCAGCACGTCGCCCGCTGTCGGATCCATGCCGGTCTCACCTGCTTCCACCCCGAATAGTCGCAACAGTCTTACCTATCGGACCCGGGCCCCGGTGGCGGCGCGGGTCAAGAACAACCCAAGAAATACCGGCGGGCTCAGCCCATCCGGGCGCGCCGCGCCGCGTTGCGCTGGTTGCGCGCGGCGATCAGCGCGGCCTGGATGTCCCGGGTGGGTACGCCCTCGGGCGCGGTCCGGCGGGCCCACTCGCCCTCCGGACCGAGTTCCCAGCAGGCCGCGTCCGGGGCGAAGGCGGTGTCGATCAGCCCGATCAGGGCGCTGCGGTGGCTCGGATCGCCGATCCGCACCAGCGCCTCCACCCGGCGGTCGAGGTTGCGGTGCATCATGTCGGCCGAGCCGATCCACACCTGGGCCGGTTCGGCGGCGGTGCGCACAGCGCCGCGGCTCGGCAGGTCCTCGCCGAACACGTAGATCCGCGAGTGCTCGAGGAAGCGCCCGAGCACGCTGCGTACCCTGATGTTCTCGGACAGTCCAGGCACCCCGGGCCGCAGCGCGCACATCCCGCGCACCACCAGGTCCACCGGCACGCCGGCCTGCGAGGCGGAGTACAGCGCGTCGATGACGGCCTCGTCCACCAGCGAGTTCATCTTCATCCGGATGCGCGCGGTCCGGGCCAGCGCCCGGCGGCCGCTGAGCATCTTGGCTTTCTCCCCCTCGATCTTCTCGATGATCGAGTCGCGTAGCCCGGCCGGAGCGGTCAGCAGCCTCCGGTAGCTGGTCGTGCGCGAGTAGCCGGAGAGCCGGTTGAACAGGTGGGTGAGGTCCTCGCCGACGTTGGGGTCGCAGGTCAGCAGGCCGATGTCCTCGTACTGCCGGGCGGTCTTCGGGTTGTAGTTGCCGGTGCCGATGTGGGCGTATCGGCGCAGCTTCCCACCCTCCTGCCGCACCACGAGCGAGAGCTTGCAGTGGGTCTTGAGCCCCATCAGGCCGTAGACGACGTGGCAGCCGGCCTGCTCGAGCTTGCGCGCCCACACTATGTTGGCGTGCTCGTCGAACCTGGCCTTGATCTCGACCAGGACCAGCACCTCCTTGCCTTCCTCGGCCGCGTCCACCAGGGCGTCCACGATCGGCGAGTCGCCGCTGGTGCGGTAGAGGGTCTGCTTGATCGCGCGCACGTCCGGGTCGGCGGCGGCCTGCTCGAGGAAGGCCTGCACCGAGGTGGTGAACGAGTCGTAGGGGTGGTGCAGCAGGATGTCGTGCTGGCGCATCGCGGCGAACACGTCGATGCCGTTGGCGGACTCGAACTCCATCAGGTCCTGGTGCATCGCGGTCGCGAACGGCGGGTACTTGAGCTCGGGACGGTCCTCGCCGGCGATGGCGAACAGGCCGGTCAGGTCGAGCGGGGCGGGCAGCCGCATGATCTCCGGCTCGCCGATCCCCAGCTCCCGCACCAGCAATTCGAGCACGCCGGGGTCGATGGTGTTCTCGACCTCGAGCCGGACCGGCGGGCCGAAGCGGCGGCGCTGCAGCTCGCGCTCCAGCGTCTCGAGCAGGCTCAGCGTGTCGTCCTCGCCCTCGAGCTCCTCCACGTCCTCGTTGCGGGTGACCCGGAAGGTGTGGCAGCCGAGCACCTCCATGCCGTTGAACAGGTGCGGCAGGTACGCCGCGATCAGCTGCTCCAGCGGCACGTAGCGCTGCTCGCTGACCTCGATGAAGCGCGGCAGCAGCGGCGGCACCTTCACCCGCGCGAAGTGCTCGTGCTGGGTGACCGGGTTGCGCACCTGCACGGCGAGGTTGAGCGAGAGGCCGGAGATGTACGGGAAGGGGTGCGCCGGGTCCACGGCCAGCGGCGTCAGCACCGGGAAGATCCGCTCGCGGAAGAGCACGTAGAGCTCGTCCTGCTCGGCCTTGCTGAGGTCGTTCCAGAGCACGATCTCGGTGCCCTGCGCGGCGAGCTCGGGGCGCAGCTTCTCCTGGAAGTACAGGGCGTGCCGGTCCATCAGCTCACGCGACGTGGCCCAGATCCGCTGCAGCACCTCGCGGTGGCTCAGGCCCGAGGCGGTGGCTCCGGCGGCTCCGGTGGCGATGCGCCGCTTGAGCCCGGCGACCCGCACCATGAAGAACTCGTCCAGGTTGTTCGCGAAGATCGCGGCGAACTTGGCCCGCTCGAGCAGCGGTACGTCCTTGTCCTCGGCGAGGTCGAGCACCCGGCTGTTGAACTGAAGCCAGGATGCCTCCCGGTCCAGGAAGCGCGACACGGGCGCCGCGCTCGGGTCCGCAGGCTGTTCCATGATCCAACTCTCGCATAGCAGAATGAACGGAGGGTGACCTCCGCTCGGATTTTCGGTGTCCTTCCACCGCTTCCCGCTATCGAGCCGTCATACCCGCTCCATGCAGCGTCTACCTGACTCGATATTCCAGATCGATGGAACGGGTGTGGAATCCGGCGTTCTCATACAGCCGGACGGCGGCCGTGTTGTCCCCGTCCACGTAGAGGATCACGGTCCGGAAGCCGCGCTTGCTCAGGTAGTCGAGACCCAGATGGAGCAGCACGTGGCCGAGTCCGGTGCCCTGCGCGCGCGGCGAGACGCCCAGCACGTACACCTCGCCGACCGCCTCCTCGGCGTACGCGCCGGCCGGATGCGTCTTCGTCCAGTGGAAGCCGACCAGCTCGCGGCCGCCCGAGACGCCGCCCCGCTCGGCCAGGAAGAACCCGGCCGGGTCGAACCACGGCTCGAGGATCCGCTCGGCCAGGTCCGCCGTGCCCCACTGGCCCTGCTCCGGGTGGTTGGCGAAGGCCTCCGCGTTGAGCTTGAGCCAGGCGTTGTCGTCCTCGCCGGACCGGAAGGCGCGGATCGAGATCCCGGCGGGCGGCTTGGGCGAGAGCGCCGCCGCGGTCCAGCCGGTGACCTCGAGCAGCCGCAGCTCCCGCGACTCGACGAGCCCGAGCTTCGCCGCGACCCGGCGGGCCCCGGGGTGCGCTCCGTGCGCCCAGAACCTGGTGGCGCCCGCGCTGAGCGCGTCCCGGGCCAGCAGCGTGCCGAGCCCGGCGCCGCGTGCCTCGGGCGCGATCACCAGCTCGCAGCTGCGCCCGGACTCGGGGTCCTCCGAGTCGGCGTTGCCGATATAGGCGTAGCCGAGCACTGCGCCCTCGGCGCCGTGCTCGATCAGGTGCACGGTGCCCGCGCGGCCGTGCGCGACGGCGAGCCTGGCCTCCTCCGACAGCGGCACGTGGCCGTCCGCCGAGGCCGCCGCGGCCACCAGGGCGATGACCCGCTCGCGGTCGGGTCCGGTCAGCTGTCCCATGGTCTGCTCGCGCATGTCTACAGAGTAGATGTGCGCGGCGGTGCGAAGCGGATCAAGAAGGGCCGTCCGGGGAAAATCATGGACACGGGACCGGGTGACGCAGCAGACTGATTCTCGACGGGACGGGTGGACGGGAAGGGAACGACATGTCCAGAGTGTGGTTGATCACCGGAGCGAACAGCGGGTTCGGGCGCGCCTTCACCGAGGCGGCCGTCGGCGCCGGGGATCTCGTGGTGGCCTCGGCACGGCGGCCGGAGACGCTCGCCGACCTGGTCGCGGCGCATCCCGGCCAGGTGGAGGCGGCCGGTCTCGACGTGACCGACCTCGCCGCCGGGCGGGCGCTGGTGGACGACGTGGTCGCGCGGCACGGACGGATCGACGTGCTGGTCAACAACGCCGGTCGGACGCACGTGGGCGCGGCCGAGGAGACCACGGACGCCGAGCTGCGCGCCCTGTTCGACCTGCACTTCTTCGGCCCGGCCGAGCTGGTCAGGGCCGCGCTGCCGCATATGCGCTCCCGCCGCTCCGGGGCGATCGTCCAGCTGAGCAGCATGGGCGGGCAGTTGTCGTTCGCCGGCTTCTCCGCGTACAGCGCCACGAAGTTCGGCCTCGAGGGCTTCTCCGAGGCGCTGGCCGACGAGGTCGGCCCGCTCGGAATCAAGGTGTTGATCGTGGGGCCCGGCGCGTTCCGCACCACGCTGTTCGGGAACGCGAGCGTGAGTGCGGAGATCGCGGACTACGACGCGACGGTCGGCAACACCCGTCGCGCGGTCGCGGGCGGCGACGGCACCCAGCCGGGTGACCCGGCCAAGGCGGCGGCCGCGGTGCTGGCCGCGCTGGCCGCCGAGCGCACGCCGCTGCGGCTGCCGCTGGGCGGCGACTCGGTGGACGCGGTCGTCGGCCACCTCGACGCGGTCCGCGCCGAGATCACGACCTGGGAGAAGACCGCGCGGGCCACGGCCTTCGAGGACTGAGGCTCAGGCGTTGGCGGGCACGTTCTCGCGCTCGTTGCGCTTGTCCGGGTTGACGAAGCGGTAGCCGACGTTGCGCACGGTGCCGATCAGCTGCTCGTTCTCGGTGCCGAGCTTCGCGCGCAGCCGCCGCACGTGGACGTCCACGGTGCGGGTGCCGCCGAAGTAGTCGTAGCCCCAGACCTCCTGGAGCAGCTGCGCCCGGGTGAAGACCCGGCCGGGGTGCTGGGCCAGGTACTTGAGCAGCTCGAACTCCTTGAAGGTGAGGTCGAGCACGCGGTTGCGCAGCCGGGCGGTGTAGGTCGCCTCGTCGATGACCAGGTCGCCGTTGCGGATCTCCAGCGGCAGGTCCTCGTTGCCGGAGGCGGCGGCGAGGCGGCCGAGCGAGAGCCGGATGCGCGCCTCGAGCTCGGCCGGGCCCGCGGTGTCGAGCAGCACGTCGTCCACGCCCCACTCGGCGGTGACGGCGGCGAGCCCGCCCTCGGTGGTGACCAGCAGCATCGGGCAGTCGAGGCCGGTGGTGCGCAGCAGGCGGCACAGCGACCGGGTGGCCGGCAGCTCGCGGCGGCCGTCCACCAGCAGCACGTCGGCGGGGGGAGTGTCCATCAGCGCGGACGCCTCGGCCGGCGCCACCCGCACTGTGTGCAGCAGCAGACCGAGAGAGGGCAGGACCTCGGTGGAGGGGGCGAGCGCATTGGTCAACAGCAGCAGCGTGGCCATGGGAGAGGGCTCCTTCCGCCGGGCGTCGTGCGGGTTTCGTAACCCGCGCGTAAAAAGCAGCAAAGGACCCGTGCGGCCTCGTCGCCCGGATCCTTTAACAGGGAGGATAGCCCACGTGTCCGGCAGGTGTCTGTAACGAAGAACACACGATCTGATTGATTGCGTGTCCAAGTGCCCGACGCGGTGGCGGATACTTGCTCCAGAACGTGTCCCCAAGACTAGCGATGGGTCGGTACTGTCCGTGACCGCGACACTGCGTTTCTGGGCCGCCGCACGGGAGGCGGCCGGCGCCGCCGAGGAGACGGTGGGCGCGGCCACGCTGGCCGAAGCCCTGGACGAGGCGGTGCGCCGGCGCGGCGGGGAGCGCGGCGGCGGGGCGCCGTTGAGCCGCGTGTTACAGCAGTCCGCGGTGCTGCTGGACGGGGTGCAGGTGGGGCGCGCGGAACGGGGCTCGGTGCGGCTGCCTGACGGTGCGGTGGTCGAGATCCTCCCGCCGTTCGCTGGGGGCTGAGGGGCGGACCATGAGCTACGAGTCCTACGACCCCTATGAGCCTTACGACGAGTCCGAGCGTAACCAGGGCTATCCGGGCGAGCAGCAGCAGCCGTACTACGGCGAGCAGCAGCAGTACGAGGGGCAGCAGCAGCCGCCGTATCCGGAGCAGCAGTACGAGCAGTCCTATGAGGGCGGATACCAGGAGCCGTACCAGGAGCAGCAGAGCCAGCAGCAGGACCAGCAGTGGGCCCAGTCCGGGCTCGGCTGGGAGCAGCACGCCTGGGACGAGGCGCGGCTCGGCGCCTCCCCCCTGCAGGAACCGGGCCACGCCGCCTATCCGTACACGCAGGTGAACGAGCTGTCCGGGACGGATTTCCAGCAGTACCAGGCGGATCTGCCGCGTGACCTGCCGGTGCCAGATTATCCGCCGCAGTATCCGCCGCAGTACGACGAGTACGGTCCCGGCACCGCGGCCCCCTCGGCGGGACGCGGCCGTCGCGGGCGTGCGCCGCAAACTCCTGAGTACGACGAGCACGGGGAAAACCAGCAGTACGCGGCCGATCCCGACTCCGGCGACGACGCCCCCGAGTTCCCGCATCAGCGCTCGGAGGCCGCGAACTCCGCCGTATACGAGTCCGACTCAGAGCCCGAGCCCGAGCGGGCCAAGGCCACCACGTCCACCAAGAACACCGCGCCGCCGACCGCCCCCGGCCGCGGTTCCTTCGGCGCCGCCGGGATCGGCGTGCTCGCGGCCGTCGCCGCGATCGCCTCGTCCGGGGCGCTGCTGGTCGTCGTCGCGCTGATCCAGGGCGCGATCGCCTTCGGCTGGCAGCAGGCGGTGGGAGCGCGGGACGGCGGCAAGGTCGACCGCCGCGCGGTGGCGCTGACCGCGCTGACCGGCTGGGCCGCCACGGCCGCGGTCTACAAGCTGTCGCTCAACAGCGACTACCTCGGCATTCCGGTGACCATGGGCGTCGGCTTCCTGCTGCTCGCCGCCGATCAGATGATGCGGCGCGGTCGAGAGCTCGGCGATGGGGAGCGGGTGGCCGACTTGGCGGTAGCAGTCACCGGTGGACTTTTCACGGTGTTGCCAGCCGGGTTCGTCGTTTCGGAACGCACAGACTCCGCGCTGACCGCTGCCTGCGCCTCGGCCGCCGCGCTCGGCGTGCTCTGCTGCGCGCTGCTCGGCCGCAACCCGTTGCGCGGCATCATGGTCGGCCTCGTCTTCGGCGCCGGGGTCGGCGCGTATGCGGCGAAGACCCTGCAGGCCAACGGCGGCCTCGAGGCCGGGGCGGTCGGCGGCGCGGTGGCGGCGCTGGCGGCGGCCGCGGTGGTCGGCGCCTTCGACCGGATCGTCGCCGAGGCGGAGGCGCGCGGATCGACCAAAATCGTGTCGCAGGTGTTGCCGGTGGCCCTCGCCGCGGTCGGCGCGCTCATCGCCTCCGCGGTATTCCGGTGACGAGGGCGCAATCCGGCGCGACCCCGGCGTGAAGAGCGGTCGGCGGCGCGCCATGCGGAGCGCGCCGCAAGTCGTTCATCAGTGTGGCTCTCAGGCATCTCCCACCCAAGCGTGAAGCGCAATACGCTGACCGGGTGACCGAGCCGACCGTGCCAATTCCGTACGAGTGGGAACCGCCGAAGCAGGACGCCGTACCGAGTGGGCCGAAGCGGCACCGCAGCCCCGGCGGCCGTAGTACGAGGAGCCCCCGTACCGGCCGTCGCACCAGCCGTCGCACCAAATGGCTCATCGCCGTCGTGGTCCTGCTCGGTCTGCTGGTCGCCGCCGACCGGATCGCGTTGGTCGTGGCCGAGGACCAGCTCGCCAGTCGGATCCAGTCGTCCCAGCATCTGAGCCAGAAGCCGGCGGTCAGCATCGACGGCTTCCCCTTCCTGACCCAGGTGGCCTCCCGGGACTTCTCGCACGCGACGGTCGACATCCACGGGCTGAACGCGAGCGGCGGCATGGTGATCTCCGACCTGCACGCCGATCTGCACGGGGTGCACGTCGACAGCGGCTTCAACGGCGCGACCGTGGACACGCTGGTGGCCACCGCGCAGATGTCCTACGCCGATATCGCCAAGGCGCTGTCCTCGCAGTTCAGCGTGCAGGGCATGCAAGTGGGCACGGTCCAGGTGACCTACGCCGGGAACGACCAGGTGAAGGCCGCGTATGACCTGCTCGGCGTATCGCTCAGCGCGACCGTGGACGTCACTCTCAGCGCCAAGAACACGCTGGACTTCAAGTCGGTCAGCATCAACACCCCGCTCTCCGGCACCCTGTTGTCCTCGCTGGGCTCGCCGTCGAACTTCAACTACACCTACAACCTCGGCTCACTGCCCTTCGGAATGAACCTGACCCAGCTGACCTTCACTCCGTCGACCGTGGACATCTCGGCCACCGGAAGCCACGTGAACCTGAGCCAGACCACCACCTCCACCGGCTGACTTGCGAGGATGCGCGATCGGGCAATCCATGTTTCATTTGTGAGACCGGCGTCTCACTCAGCGAGATGTTCGTGACAGCCCGCCCGCTCCGTCCTTAGTATCGAGGTCATGAGGCCCCAGGCAGAGCTCACCAAGCGGCGCGCAGTCGACCTGTGCCGCGTCGCCACCTGCCTGTGTTGCCCGGCCTGATCCAGGCCGCATAGCCCTGTCCGCATCCAGCGGCGATGGCAAAGCCCCACGAGCCTGGTCCGGCCCGCACCAAGCACTGGCTCCACCCGGTAGAGCCCGGTAAATTTCCACCCTTTTTTCTTCACAGGAGACTCATATGAGCCGCAACGACGTCCTGGTCGACGCCGATTGGGTCGAGGCGCATCTCGACGACCCGCAGGTGGCCGTCGTGGAAGTGGACGAGGACACCAGCGCGTACGAGAAGAACCACATCCGCAACGCGATCCGGATCGACTGGAAGCGCGACCTGCAGGACCCGGTTCGCCGCGACTTCGTCAACAAGGAGCAGTTCGAGGCCCTGCTGTCCGAGCGCGGCATCGGCAACGACACCACCGTCGTGCTCTACGGCGGCAACAACAACTGGTTCGCCTCCTACGCCTACTGGTACTTCAAGCTCTACGGCCACCAGGACGTGAAGCTGCTCGACGGCGGCCGCAAGAAGTGGGAGCTCGACTCCCGCGACCTGGTCGAGCAGGTGCCGACCCGCCCGGCCACGACGTACGTCGCCCAGGAGCAGGACGCCTCCATCCGCGCGTTCCGCGATGAGGCCGTCGCGGCGATCAACGTCAAGAACCTGGTCGACGTGCGCAGCCCCGACGAGTTCTCCGGCAAGCTGCTCGCCCCGGCGCACCTGCCGCAGGAGCAGTCGCAGCGGCCCGGCCACATCCCGAGCGCCAAGAACATCCCGTGGTCCAAGTCCGCGAACGACGACGGCACGTTCAGGTCCGACGAGGAGCTCACCGAGCTCTACCAGGAGGAGGGCGTGGACCTGGCCAAGGACACGATCGCCTACTGCCGCATCGGCGAGCGTTCGGCGCACACCTGGTTCGTGCTGCACGAGCTGCTCGGCCAGGCCAACGTGAAGAACTACGACGGCTCGTGGACCGAATACGGCTCGCTGGTCGGCGTCCCGATCGAGCTCGGCGCCTGAGCGTCGGCCGCCGGCTGATCCAGTCGGCCTGAGCAGAAGGAGTGTACTGATATGTGCGGCGCCACCACCGGCGGACTTTCCCGGGAAGGGATCGACGTGTCCAAGGAAACCGTGATCGAGGGAACCGTCAGCAAGGACGGCGTGCCCGTCACCGGCTACGTTCGCCTGCTCAACGCCGACGGCGAGTTCACCGCCGAGGTCCCGACCTCCGCGACCGGAGCGTTCCGCTTCTTCGCGGCCCCCGGCAGCTGGACGCTGCGCGCCCTGGTGCCCGGCGGCAGCGCCGACCGCGCCGTGGTCGCCAGCCTCGGCCAGGTGCACGAGGTCGCGATCGCGGTATAACGCGTTTCGCGCGAGAGGAACCGAACCCCCGAAACCCGCATGGGTTTCGGGGGTTTTCCGCGCGAAGCGCTAATAGACGAGCGCCTGCGTCCCGTCCTCCAGGATCTCGGCCACGAACGCCTGCGCGCCCGCGATCCGTACGCCGTCCCGCAGCATCTCCTCGGTGATCTCCCGCCGCGCCGCGCACTGCGTGCACAACGTGATGGTCCCCTCGGCCAGGATCGCCTCCATCAGATCGGGCAGCGGCGCGGAGTGCGGAAGCTCGAACTCCTCCGCCCGGCCCGGCAGCGCGAACCAGGAGGACTCCCCGGTCAGCCAGAGTGAGACGCGCGCGCCGGACGCGGCCGCCACCGCCGCCACCGTGAAGGCCTGGGCGCAGCGCTCGGCCGCCTCGGCCCCGGACGTGAGCTTGATAACGAGATTTCTGACCGTCATGGGTATCGAGGGTAATTTAGACTGGTCGCGCAACCTGCCCATCGCTTGACGCTCGGGAGCGCAGTCCTCATGGAGAACTTCTTCACCGCCTTGCTCGTGGTGATGTTCGTCGCGGTCACCTGGTTCGCCGGCTACGTGGTGCTCAAGCTGTTCAAGGGCCAGAACTGATGCCGATCGAGATCCCGACCGATCTCGATCCCGCGCTGCTGCCGCTGTCCTTTCTGATCGGCGAGTGGGCCGGGGTCGGGCTCGGGCAGTACCCGACGCTCGAGGACTTCCGCTTCGGCCAGGAGGTCGTCTTCTCCTACACGCCGGGCAAGGCCTTCCTGGACTACGAGTCGCGGTCCTGGCTGATCGACGAGGACGGCGAGAAGGTACGTCCGCTGGCGCGCGAGCACGGCTACTGGCGTCCGCAGCCGGACAAGCAGCTCGAACTGGTCCTCGCGCACCCGACCGGGATCACCGAGATCTGGCTCGGCGAGGTGGACAGCGGCAAGATCGAGCTGCGCACCGACGCCGTCGCGCGCACCGCCAGCGCGAAGGACTACTCCGCCGGGCACCGGCTCTACGGGCTGGTCAAGGGCGACCTGTACTGGACCTTCGACATGGCCGCCATGGGCCAGGGGATGCAGAACCACCTCGCCGCCCAGCTCAAGCGCGTGAAATGACGATAAAAGTGCCGGGGCGGTACGGCGTAGAGTTGGACACGTGTCGTCCAGCGGTGCATCCATCGACCTGACCGAGGAGCTGCGGGCCAAGGGCTATCGGCTCACCCCGGCGCGCCAGCTCGTCCTGAGCGCCGTGCTCGCGCTCGAACACGCCACCCCGGACGCCATCTGCGCCGAGGTGCAGCGCACCGCGAGCTCGGTGAACCTGTCGACGGTCTACCGCACCCTCGAACTGCTCGAGGAACTCGACCTCGTCTCGCACACCCACCTCGGCCACGGCGCGCCGATCTACCACGCCGCGCACGAGCGGGACCACCTGCACCTGGTCTGCGGCTCCTGCGGCAAGATCACCGAGGCCGCCGCGGAGTGCGCGGACGCGCTGGTGGAGCGGCTGCGCGGGCAGTACGGCTTCGAGACCGACGTGCCGCACTTCGCGCTGTTCGGCCGCTGCGCCGACTGCGTGGCCGCCGGCACATCCGCGGCCGCGGCCCGGCACGGCGGCGCCAACTCCGGCCCCGGGAACAACTCGACCGCCCCGGCGAGTTGACCCGGTTATGCGCTCTCCCCTGCTCGACCTGCCCGGAGCCGTCCCCGCCGAAGCCCCCGACGAGGGCGTGGCCGCGCACTACGGCAATCCGCACGTGGAACAGCGCGAGCTGGTCGCCGGCCGCGGCTTCGTCGACCTCTCCCAGCGCGGCGTGCTGCGCATCGGCGGCAAGGACCGGCTCTCGCTGCTGCACTCGCTGACCACCCAGCACCTGAGCGAGCTGGCCCCGAACCAGGCCACCGAGACTCTGCTGCTGGACCCGAACGGCCGGATCGAATACGCGCTCTACCTCGTGGACGACGGCGAGTTCGTCTGGGCGCACACGGAGCCGGGCGCGGCCGAGCCCTTCGCCGCCTTCCTGACCAAGATGCGCTTCATGCTCGACGTCGAGCCCGAGGACGTCACCGAGCAGTACGCGGTCGTCTACGAGGCTGCGCCGAGTGATGTCTCCGACGTACTAGTCCGCGAACTCCCGGGCGGCGCGCGCGAGCTGTTCCTGCCGCGCGAACGCCTCGCCGAGTACGGCCGCACGCACGAGCACCCGGCCGGGACCTGGGCCGCCGAGGCGCTGCGCATCGCCGGGCACCGGCCGCGCGCCGGACTCGAGACGGACCAGCGCAGCATCCCGCACGAGCTCGGCTGGGTGGGCACGGCCGTGCACCTGGACAAGGGCTGCTACCGGGGCCAGGAGACCGTCGCCCGGGTGGAGAACCTCGGCCACCCGCCGCGTCGGCTGGTGATGCTGCACCTCGACGGCACCGAGGAGCGGCTGCCCGGACACGGCGATCCGGTGCTGCTCGACGGCCGCGAGGTCGGCTTCGTCACCAGCGCGGCCCGGCACTACGAGCTCGGCCCGATCGCGCTCGCCGTGGTCAAGCGCACCGTCCCGGTGGACGCCGCGCTCGAGGCGGACGGCATCCCGGCCAGCCAGGAGGTCGTCGTCGAGCCGGACGCGGGGGGCAACGCGCGCGAGCGACTGCGCCGTCCGGTCTGAGTTCGATACCGAATGGGCCCGTTTTGCGCACCGGGGCGTGAAATTTGCATCGCGCGCTCATCTAATCGGGTGACAGTTGTCTGTCAAACGGCCGTACGCGCCAGCACCGTGGCACTATGCAGCCATGTCAGCTGTCTGGGAGTACGGGGACCGGCCTCGGCCTCGAGTCGATGAGCATATAAGAGCGAAGTCCGGGTCCGGGAGGCGGACGAGGTGACGCGGCGCGTCGAGCGTCGGCTCGACCGCGTGCTCGCGGCGGACCTCGACCTGAGCGGCCTGAGCACGGCGCAGCTGCGCGAGCGGCGCGGCGAGGCGATCGCCGAGGAGGCGGACCTGTCCTACCTCAGGCGGACCCTGCACGGCCGGATCGACATAATCACCGCGGAGCTCAAGGCCAGGGCCGCGGGCGACGAGAGCCCGCTGATCGGCCGGCTGATCGAGATCCTGGCCGACCAGACCCCGCCGCGGCAGGCCTCGGCGCGGCACCTGCCGATCGACCGGGCGACGACCGGCGAGTACCGGGTCGAGATGGAGGCCGCGCTCGCCGAGATAGACCTGCCCGACCTCGACTCCTGCTCCACCGTGCGGCTGCACGAGGTGGCCGACCGGCTCAGCCGGCACGAGCAGGAGATCTCCGCGCTGCGCCGGACCGTGCAGCAGGTGGTCGACGCGTATGCCGCGGAGCTGGCCCGCCGGTACCGTGAGGGAGAGGCGACGGTGGACGAGCTGCTCGCCGAGTGACGTAGTCGGCACGGGTGAGCAGGGAGCACAAAGTTGTTGGACGCGATCGTGCCCGAGGATCAGGCCCAACCGGTCCTGGTGGAGATCGTCCGTTCGGGCTTCGTCGAGGGCGTGCACCGTGGCCGGCTCGTTCTGCTGGACGCGGACGGCCACGTGGCACTGGAGATCGGCGACGCCCGGCAGACGCTGCTGCCGCGTTCGTGCAGCAAGCCGATGCAGGCCGTCGGGATGCTGGACGCGGGCCTCGATCTCGACGACGAACTGCTCGCCATCGCGGCGGGCAGCCACAAGGCGCAGGACTTCCACATCGTCGCCGTCCGCAAGATCCTCGCCGAGGCCGGCCTGACCGAGGGCGCGCTGCGTACCCCGGCGACCCGGCCGGGCGACGAGAACGCACTGGTCGGCTTCTACCGCAGAGGCGAGCAGGACGCGCCGATCTACTACAACTGCTCGGGCAAGCACGCCGCGATGCTCTCGACCAGCGCACGCAACGGCTGGCCGACCGACACCTACCTCGACCCCGCGCACCCGGTCCAGCTGGCCTGCCGCGCGGCGATCGAGCGCCTGAGCGGCGAACCGATCGCCGCCGAGGCGCTGGACGGCTGCGGCGCCCCGTTGTTCGGATACTCCCTGCTGGGCCTGGCCCGCGCGGTACGCAACTGTGTGCTCGCCGAGCCCGGCACCCACGAGCGCCGAGTCGCGGACGCGATGCGCGCCCACCCGGAGTACGTCGCCGGCGAGGGCACGCTGGACACCATGGCGATGCGCTCGGTCCCAGGGCTCCTGGCGAAAACCGGCGCCGAGGCCGTCTACGTCGCCGCGCTGCCGGACGGCAGAACCCTGGCATTCAAGATCGACGACGGTGCGAAGCGCGCGCAGCCGGTGGTGCTGGCCGAGGCGCTGCGGAGGCTCGACGTTCCAGCGTCCGAGGTCGCGTCGTTCGGCACGGTGCCGCTGCTGGGCGGAGGCCGTCCGGTCGGGGAGCTGCGGGCTGTCTTCGGCTGATTGGGCCGAACGGGGTCACAGTAGGCTGTCGTAGGCTGCTTCGCCTTCCGGAACGAGATTGGCGTACCGGCTGGTCGTCCGGCTCCAGGCCAGATAGCCCGCCATCACGTCGCGCATGCCCGCCGCCAGACGCTGCGCCGATGCGGTCTCGGCGTCGGTGAGGCCCGCGACCGCGCATGCCTGGGGCAGACTCTCCTCCAGATCGACGAATTTCCGGCACCAGGAACCGGTCAACGCGACGATCTCGGCGATCGACTCCGCGCGAGAGCAGCCCAGCTCGCGTTCGACGACCATCACGAGGTTGTTGACGTCGCCCCAGCGCTCCTCCTTCTCCACCGAGTGCACGTCGTTGACCGTGTCGACGAAATCGGCGGTGATGTCCAGCATCCGCGAGATCGGCGGCAGTTCGTAAGCCCGCTGTGAGAGCTCGAACCCGTAGCACCGTTCGATCAGGTCGACCATCATGTAGACGTAACCGGACCGGCGACGCAGCTCCATGAACCTCTCGCGATCCGGCACGTCCCGCGCGGCCCGGTTCGTCGCCTCGTCCGAGTAAGCCCCGATGAACCATCGAAAGTGCTCGTTCAATCTTGCTACCCAGTACGGTGTGGCCCCCGCGCAGAGACGGGCGCGTACGTCGTCGAACGCGCGGGCCAGCGGACTGGTCAGCAATGCGTCGGGACTGAGGAGCCGCGGATCGCATCGAGTGATGGCGATGAAGCCGGTACAGAGCTGCTCGACGCGGCCCGTCTGAACTCCCAGGGCGCCGTCGAACTGGTCATCGAAGATCGTGCCCCACAGCACTGACGCCACTGCCAGATCCAGCTCCGCGCCGACAGCCAGCGGCACCCACATCGCCATCAGGCCGGCGATGTCCCAGGCGTGGAAACGGGACTCGGCATCCGGGTTGGCGACTAGGCCGTGGTACTTGGCCCAGGCCAGCGAACGTTCGCGGGCACCGTCCGCATCCGGGCTGAGACGTTCAGGGAACGGGCACTGGAAATCTACATCCTGAGGCAAGGGAGTTCTCCTCGATATGCGGAGCGCCGCTTTTTCTCAGTAGGCATCCACGAGACGTGGGACGGCCAGCGGGCCCGGACCCGGATGCGTTGAACGCGTTGCACGTCGCCAAGCTCGGGCGCCTGGCGGATTAGATCGCGCATTGATAACACTCTCATGCGAACTTCTCGACGCTGACTCGTCGGCCATCCCGCGCTCCCTATGATCGCGCCTGGCCCGGTATGCCTTCATCCCGCTCGGGAACCGTCGACGCACCCGGGTACAGAGGGGTCTTCACCATGCGTCTACGCATGACCGCGGCCGGTCTCGTCGCGGTCACAGTGTCCGGATTCCTAGCGGTCGGCACCGCTGCCGCCGCCGAGTCCGCCACCGTCCTGTACGTCGACAACTCGACCGCGGCCAAGTGCTCGGACCAGACGGCCGACTCGGCGAGCACGCCCTACTGCACCATTCAGGCCGCAGTGGACGCCGCGGTCGCCGGAGACACGGTGCAGGTCAAGGGCAGCGACACGTTCACCGGGGAGACCGACGTGACCGCGTCGGGCACCTCGTCCGCGCCGATCACGATCGAGAGCAGCGGCGGTGCGGTCACGATCAACGCGACCGGCCAGACGTACGGTTTCTTCATCAACGGCGCCCAGTACGTCAACCTGAGTGGCTTCACCGTGGTGGACGCCGGGACCGATGTCCAGGTCTCCGCCTCCCAGCACATCGGCATCAGCGGGATGCGGCTGATCAGCGGCGAGGCGAGTTCCAACGGGGTCGCGCTCTATCAGAGCTCCGACTCGCAGGTGTCGACCTCGTACTTCCAGGGCGCCTTCGGGAGCAGCGCCGCCGTCGACCTGTACGGCGGCGGGGCCGGCGACGACGTGATCACGACGAACGTGTTCACCGGCCAGAACAGCAACGCCATCCTCGACACGGCGGTGCCGGACGTCGCCATCACCAGCAACACCGTGGTCGACCTGTGTGGCAACGGCATCACGGTGAATCCCGGTGAGGCCGGGCTCGCCACGGGTTCGACGATCGAGAACAACATCCTGGCCGAATTCACTTGCGAGGGGACGACCGGCATCCTCACCGACGGCCAGGACACCGCCGCCATCAACTACAACATCGTCTATCCCGATCAGGCGTCCACGCTCGACTACTACTGGACCTCCGGCGACACCGCCACGAGCTACATCAGTTCCGCCGCGTTCTGCGCCGCGACCACCTACGGCTGCGCCGACCTGAACACGAACCCTGACGTCGACGCCGTCGAGACGCTCGACGCCGGGCAGATCGAGTCCGGCTCCTCGTCGGCGATCAACTCGGCGAACTCCGACGCCGCCGGCGAGCTGACCACCGACTTCGCGGGCGACGCGCGCACGAACGACCCCAGTGTCACGGACGCCGGCGTCGGCACGTACACGTACTACGACCGCGGCGCGTATCAGTACCAGGACCCGTTCCAGACGAACGGCGCCACCGAGTTGTTCGCGAACGCGACGCCCGACGACGTGTTCAGCTCCGACATCACCGCCTCCATCCCCGGCGGCGCCTGGGGCCCGGTCGAGTACACCTACGCCTTCGGCGACGGCACGTCCGCGGTGACGACGACCGAGAGCTCTGAGATCCATCACTACGCGAAGCTCGGCACGTACACCGTGACCGTCACCGCCGTGGACTCGACCGGCTCCACGCAGACCACCACCACCCAGGCCATCACCGCGGGCTCCGAGTTCACCGCCTTCGGCCCGGCCCGCCTGCTGGACACCCGCAAGGGCCTGGGCGCGCCGGAGACGCCGGTGGCCTCGGGCGATTCGGTCGCGTTGCAGATCGCCGGCACCCAGGGGCTGCCCTCCTCGGGCATCACCGCGGTGGCGCTGCACGTGACCGCGGTCGACACCACCGGCAGCGGCTACGTGGCCGTCGAGCCCGACGGCACGACGGGCGGCGCCTCGCTGCTCAACTTCGGCGCCGACCAGACGGTGTCGAACTCGGTCATCGTGCCGGTCGCCGCGGACGGGAAGATCGACCTGGCCGTCTCCGGGGTGAACTCCACCGTGCGCGCCGACCTCATCGCCGACGTCACCGGGTACTTCACCGGCACGACGGCCTCGGGCTACACCTCGGTCGCGCCCGCCCGGCTGCTCGACACCCGCTCCGGCGTCGGCGGTACGAAGGGCGCGGTCCAGGGCGGTCACCACATCACGCTCACCGTCGCGGGCGCGGACGGCGGCGCGCTGCCGGCCTCCGGGATCACCGCGGTCTCGCTCAACCTGACCGCGGTCGACGGCACCGGCAACGGCTTCGCCACCGCCTACCCGGACGGCTCGACGACCCCGGCGTCCTCGAACCTGAACTACCTCGCGGGCCAGACCGTGGCCTCGACCGCGATCGTGCCGGTGGGCGCCGACGGGAAGATCGACCTGTACGTGGGCGGATCGACCGCCCAGACGGTGGACCTGATCGCGGACGTCCAGGGCTACTACAGCGCTTCCGGCACGGCGGCCTACGTGCCGGTGGACCCGGTGCGCGCGATCGACACCCGCAAGAGCGGCGGCCCGCTGGCGCAGGACGACGGCACGGTGACCTTCGACCCGCTCAACCTGGACTCGGGCATGGTCTCGATCACCCTGCCGAACGGTACCGGCGTGCTCGAATACAACCTGCCGACGGACGCCGCGGCCTGGGACTTCAACCTCACGGCGGTCCAGGGCACCGCGCACGGCCTGATCACCGCCTATCCGGTGCTGGCCGCGAGCACCCCGGTCCCGGCGGTGTCGAACCTCAACTACGGCCCCGGCCAGACCGTCGCGAACTTCGCGCAGGTCACCGGCGGGACCGCGAATCCCTGGCAGTCCTCGGTGAGCTTCACCAACAGCCAGGCGCACGGCACGGTCCAGCTGATCTGCGATCTCTACGGTTTCTACGGCGCCAACTGACACTGACGTACACGTACACGCACACACCGCCTGCCGCGCCGGCCCGCACGTCGATCGAAACGACGTGCGGACCGGCGCGGCGCTCCATATCCCGTTGTGACTTTCCGTTTTAGCTGGCGGATCTGATCATCGTCACCAGCGCTGTCGCGCCCGGTTTGCGGTTTAGCTGGCGGAGATTTGTCAGTTTAGCTGGCGGCAGAGTACATGATCTTTGTTCAGATCGCATGGTCGGTGTCCTGTGACACGGGATCTTCCTCGGCCGACCGCGCTGACCTGCGATGAGGAATTTTGAGTGGCGAAGGTCTGCCGCCAGAGCCGCCGGAACGCGGTCATCGAAGGCCGATTTCGACAATCGATCTTGCCCGTCAGGCGTTCTTAACCGTTCGCAACGGTGCAGGTCAGCGGTACCGCCTGTGGCGTTCGGATCGGCTGGGACACGCGCCGAGCAAACCGTCGTGTCAAAAACCACCCGTTGAGCAAGATCCAATGACAAAAAGGAAGATCTTTTGTCACAGGACAGTCGGGAGCGTGCCCGATATGGGCGGTATTTCGGGTTCCCAGCTCTGGTCGCGGGGGATCGTCGCGCACCCTGGTTTGAGACGGTAACGCTCGGGGCGGTCGATCAATCGTCGGCGAAGAGCTCGTGGATCGGGATGCCGAGTGCCTGCGAGATCGTGTAGATCCGGTCGGGCGTGATGCCGTGGCGTGCGTGTTCGATTTCGACATAGAACGATCTGTCCAGGTCGGCGGCGGCTGCGGGGGCCGTTTGGGTCATGCTGGCTTCTTCATGCATCGCGCGGAGCCGTAGACCGGACACTTGCCGGTAGGCCGGCATTTCGTCGCTGGGTTCGGAGGTTTACGGCATACGCGCTACCGTAACGCACCCCTGCGTGTAGGATCACCCCAAAACAGAGCTCTGGTATCAGTGCCCTCAGTTGTGCTGCCGGTCTCCCTCTTCGCCTTGAGAGGTCGTGACGTGTCCCTATCGAACGACTCCGCCGGACATTTGTCCGGGGTTCGCGAGAATCTCGGGCCTGGTGGAGTGATCCGGTCCGACTCGTGTACCTGGGATCAGCTGTGCGTTGCCGAGCCTGTCGGCCGCGAGGCCCGGGACGCGCTCGATCTGAAGCCGGGTTGGTCGCGGCGGTGGAGCGCGACGTGGAAGGTCGGGGCGGCGGAAGTAGTCGGCCCGGTGCGGGACATGCATGCCGCTCCGATGGGTGCGGCGCGCCCAGTGCGGCGTTTTTCATTCAGTCCGGCGCAACGCCATCGTCCTGGGCTGGCGTATCAGGTGGGCACGGGCGGACTTCACGGCTTCGAGAGCCACAAGGAGTCGATGACGCTGCTGGCATTGGACTTCGGGGGCGCCAAGCATGTGCTGAGCCAGCCGTTCACCCTGCGGTACGGGGCTGAGGGGCGGGACCGCACCCATGTCCCCGACATCCTCGCCGCCACGCCCGAGGGGATGTGGCTGATCGATGTGCGCCCGGCTGCGCAGATCAAGGAGGGGGACCGCGTGGCGTTCGCGGCTGCGGCAGAGGCCGCGCTGGCATGCGGGTGGCGTTACGCCGTGGTCGCCGGATGGCCACCGCAGATCGTCGCGACCCTCGAGGCGATTTCCGCGCAGCGGCGCGAGTTGGTCGACCACTTCGGATTCGAGCCGCTGCTGCTGGCGGCGACGCGTGCGGGGCAGATGACATTCGGCGAACTGGTCGCCACGACCGACCTGCCCGCGGTCGCCAGGGCTCATGCGGTCCATCTGCTGTGGAACCGGCGCCTGGGCATCGACCTGGCTGCTGCGCTAACCGACTCCTCGTCCGTGTGGGCCGGGGGCGATGGGCGGTGAGCACGGACGGGACGCTGGCGTTGGACCTGTCGGAAGGCAGCGAACTCGAGATCGATCGGGTGTGTTGGACGGTGCGCTCCTTCGAGCCGCATCGGAGCCGGCTGACCTTGGTCAGCGGCGGCCGAGAGATGTGCATGGCAGTGGGCTCGGTGGTGAGCCATCCGGCGCTGCGCCAGCGCCGTGCGGTGCGCGATCCGGTCTCGCTGGATCGCGTGGGGCGTCAGCGCTTCGATCTGGCCGATCTGACCGAGCAGCGTCAGGCGCAGGTGCGGCTGCGCGTGGAACACATGCTGGAGGCGGAGACCGGCTATCGCAGCGGCGATCCGCGTCATCCGGGCCTGGGCGAACCCAAGGCGCTCTACGACCCCGAGCGCACGAGCCTGGTCGCCCGGCGCAAGGCGAAGGTCGCCGAACTGAAGGCGATGAACCGGGTAGAGGCCGAGATGCTCTGCCTGGACAAGATGAGCTACCGCACCCTTGAGCGCCTGGCCGCCCACTACTGGCCGCGCGAGAGCGTGGCCGACTGCATCGACGGGCGCGACATGCGCACGAGCGGCGGGCACTACTGCATGACCCCGCAACTGCGCGAGGCGATCTTCGCGGTGTTCGAAGAGTCGCTCCACCGCTCTCGGCTGAGCATGACGACCAAGGCCGCTTTGATCGGGCAGTACCTGCGGGAGAAGCACGGGCCCGAGGTGCAGGTGCCGAGCTATTTCACGCTGCGCAGGATCTGGCACGAGTGGTTCGGCAACTCCACCACCCGGCAGCGCTACGCCCGCTCCGCGGCCGCGGCCGCCGCCCGCGCCACCGGGGAACACGTCCTTATCAGCAGGCCCGGACAGGTTGTCGCGCTCGATACGACTGAGTTGCCGGTGATGGTGCGCGAAGGCGTGTTCGGCGAGCCGATCCGGGTGAACCTCACCCTCGCCTTGGACGTCTACACCCGTTCGATCGTCGCCTTCCGGCTCACGCCCGTGTCGGACACCTCGATAGACGTCGCAATGGTGCTGCTGGATGTGATGATGCCTTTGCCGATGTGCGAGGGCTGGGGCGAGGAGATGGAATGGCCCTACCCCGGGATCCCCGCGGTCGTGGTGGCCGGGATCGCCGGGCACAAGGTGGCCGGCCTGCCCTTCTTCTCCCCGGAGACCGTGACCACGGACCATGGCACCGTGTATAAGAATCATGACCTCGTAGAGGCGCAGCGCGTGATCGGCACTAACATTCTGCCGGCCCGGGTGCTGCGCCCGACCGACAAGCAGACTGTCGAACGTATATTCGGGTCTGTACGGACTCTGCTGTTCGAGTACCTGCCCGGCTACAAGGGCGTCGACTCGTCCGACCGCGGCGCCGACATCGAAGGCGACGCGGTGCTGACCATTGACCAGGTCCAGCGGACTATCGCGGCCTGGGTCGTTTCGACATGGCAGAACAGGGCGCTCGGTGAGCACGCCCCGGCATGGGATCCCGGAGGTGCCCATTCTCCCAACACGCTGTTCGCCGCCTCGATGGAGCAGGGCGGCTTCGCGCTGCAGGTGCCCTCACGGGACATGTACTTCCGCCTCCTGCCCTTTCGCCGCGTCAAGGTCCACGGCCCGCGCGGCATCAAGATCAAGGGGTTGTGGTACAACGGGCCCGCGCTGGACCCCTACCGGGATACGACAGCACGCTCCGACGGGGAGCGCGGCGGGAAGCTGAAGGTCCACCGAGATCCGCGCGACCGCACCAAGGTCTTCGTCCAGGATCCGCAGACCCATGAGTTCCACCTGCTGCGCTGGAGCGGGCTGCCGCCCGAGGGCGTCATCCCCGCGTTCGGGGACCGCAGGGTGGAGGAGCTGCTCGCGGCGGCCGCCGAGCGGGGCCTGAAGCCGCGCACTGACCAGGAGCTATATCCGCTGCTACTCGGCATCCTCGGCGGCCAGATCTCGGTCGAGCAGTGGCCCACCCAGAAGGGCAAACGCAAACGCGGCGAGATCGCGCGCGATATCTCCCGCTTCGAGAGCGCCGCCGCCGACCAGCGGCGGGCTGGCCTGCGCGAGCCGACGCTGGTGCCCGCCGCTGCGGAACCGTCCTGGCCCGAGGCCGCCCGCACGGTCTCCCAGGCCGTGGACGACGAGCGCCGCGCACGCAGACAGCAGGCCCTCGAGGCCCGTCCAGCGGTCAAGCCAGCGCCGCAGATGGGCGCTGCCTCGCGGCTGCGCCTGATCCTCTCGCCTACCGGGAACGACTCCGAAACCCATACCGATGAAAGCGACCGATGACCCTGGATCCCAAGCCCGGCCCGGACTACGACCCGGCCCCGTACATCCTGCAGGGCGAGGACGTCTTCGGCCGCGAGACCTTCGAGGAGTGGACCGCGTGGCGCACGACGCGTAACGCGTTCATACCCGCCCCGCGGTTGACCCTCGAGCAGTACCTCGCTCTTGCCCCGCGCCGCAGGACGCTCTACGACCTGCACCGCACTGCCACCAACGCGAATCTTCCGATCCGGGAGACGCCCATGAGCGCGGCCCTGTCCGCCCAGCTCGAGTCCCGGTTCCTCACGAACTCGCTCGTCAGGGGCCCTGCCACCCGCGACGGGATCATGGTCACCGGCGGCGGTTTCCAGGGTAAGACGGAAACGGTGTGCCACATTGCGGCGTGGTTTGAGGAGTACTGGCTCGATCTCCTCGCCCTCGCGGGGCCGACCTCGGGCACGAGGGACCTGGTCATGCCGGTCGCTTACGTGCATGTGCCGGTCACCGCCACACCGAAGACGACCTGCCAGACCATCCTCGAGTTCTACGGACTCGACTTGCCCGAGCGCACCACACTCCAGCGCCTGCTGAAAGCCGTGCGCGCCTGTATCCGCGAGAGCAAGACCAAGATCCTCATATTGGACGACATCACCCGGCTCAAGATGCACCGCGCGAACGACCAGGACACCCTGGACCTGATTCGCGGCCTGATGGATATGCAGGTCACACTCGTCCTGGTCGGGGTGAACATCCGCGGATCCGGCCTGCTGCGCGAAGCTTCGTACGACCAGCGTTCCGGCCAGTGGATCATTCCCCCGCGCCCGCGTGACAAGAGCTACAACGGCGAGGCCGAGACCCAGCACGGGCGGCGTTTTGGCCTGGTGGACTTCGACCGCTTCCTCTACACGACTCCAGAGGAGATCGAAGCCTGGGTCTCCCACCTAGCCGCGATCGAGGAACAATTGTGCCTCCTGAAGGCGACACCGGGGATGCTCACCTCCGGCGACATACCGGAGTACCTCTATCGGCGCACCGGAGGCATCGTCGGGGTACTCGCCCGGTTCATCAAGGCCGCCTGCGTCAAGGCGATCGACATGGGCGGCCCGCGACTCGCGCAGGAGCGGCTCACCCGCGAACTGCTCACAGACACGGTCATCGACCTGCGAGAAGAGAACCGTGACGCAGAGTCAGGCGAATACCTCGACCTGAGCCAGTTCGGGGTCGTCGACACCCCTATCCTCAAGAACCCCGGACGAGAGCGAAGCCCCCGGCGCAACGGCTCCTTCGACGACACCGGCGCCGCAGCCTAGAAGGGGGCGAAAGTGGCGATACGACCCCTTCCCTTGAGCCTGGCCCCGATCCCGGACGAATCGCTCCCCGGGTACCTCATGCGCCTTGCGCACCGGTACGGCATCTCTCCCAACGATCTTGCCCGCATCCTAGGGCTCAACCGCGGCAGCCAGTCGACAGTCCCGCTGAATCATTTCCTCGGGCTGGACTCCGAGGCCGTCAACCGGATCTCGTACATGACAAGGCAGACTCCCGCCGAGGTCCAGCGGCTGACCTACGCGGACCTGCAAGGCACGTACCCGTCAGTACGCCGAGGGCAGAAACTGCAGGTCGTACCAAGCAGCGCGAGGGTGATGAGCCAGGAGCGCTGGTTGTTCACCACCGCGACGCGGTACTGCCCGCAATGCCTTGCCGGCGACGGCAGCGAGATCCAGGACGAACATGGCGGAGGGTGGAACCGGTTATGGCGCCTGCCGATCTACTTTGCTTGTCTCACCCACCGACGCGTCCTGTCCCACCGATGCCCCACCTGCCGCATGCCCGCGCTGACTAAGAACCCTCCGGCCACCAGCCAACTCATCCCCGCTGCCGACACCGCCGATCTCCATCCGATGGACTGCCGCGCCCTCGCGCTCACGCAGGACGGATGCGTGGGCCGATTCGACACCCTGCAGCAAGACCCCGCCGAAGCCGCAGCTCTCGAGCCACGAGACACGGCAACTCTGCTCAACCTCCAACACCGATTCAACGAACTGCTCCGTGCACACCCGGACTCCGCCACCGCGACTTCCGCCGGAACCGAGGTCACGAGCGCGCAGTACTTCGCGGACCTGCGAGCCGTCACCACGGTCGTAGGCCAGCATCCTGGAGGCTGGAACAGCCTGGTCAGCGCATGCTCGTGGATAACGGCCGAATCGTCCAGGCTGATCGAGAGAGCTGATGCCCATGCCCGCTCAACCCTCGAGCGCACAGACGCAGTCCCTTCCTGGGCTCGAGGCTCCGCGAGACCTGGACCCCTCGACCCGCTGGAACACCTCGGCGCCCTGGCACTCGCGGCCGAACTCATCGACACTGCGGCCGATCCAGTGGACCTCTCCGACAGGCTCACCCGCATCTTCCCCGACACCGCTCCCACAGCCCAGCACCTTACCTACCTGCGAGAGTGGACCACGCCAGACAGGCCGTGCTCCGATGCGATGCGGCAGGCAGTAGCCGCACTCCACATCGGCAGCGCACTCAACGCGACCGGCAAGTACAACCGCCACAAGTGCCACCTGCTCGTTCCTGCGATCGAGAAACCCGAGCGCCTGACAGCCAGGAACATCCCCCAGATCATCCCGCCCGAGATATGGACCGAGCGGTTCCCACAGGTCAGCGCGACCAGTCGTCGAAGCCAGCGCCGACAGGGCGCTGCGATAGCGGTCGCGGCCATCGAAAACGTCGACGTCGCACAAGCAGGAAGACTGCTCAAGATCCCCGAGACGACGCCCTGCTACTTCGCCCCGCTCGTCGACGCACTCGGCCTCGCCGGACTTCAAGAACTGCACAAGGCAGTACGCGGGTTCGTCGAGGAGTTGGGTCGCCAGCAGAACCTCGTCGATCTCCGACACCGGCAGGACTATCTCAAGGCATGGAAATTTCCCACTTCGACATGGCGATCCATGCTCAGACGCGCGCATCTCGACGACGTCGACACCTGGGCGGACAAGGGGCAGCACCTGGCTACGACCTACACCTGGACCCGGATCACCCAGGGAGACCCTCACCTGGCTCCAACGAAGGTCGGCCACAGCGTTCACCCCTGGATGCGACTGACAAGCCACTATCTAGACCCCGCCACACCGGTCGGCAGACTGCGAGAGTTGCTTGACGAATACTCCGACAGACTCTCTGGCCAGATCGACAGCCAAGCCAGACATGTTTCTCCCCCTGCGCAGGGGGCGGACAGCGCTTGTAACCGCTAGCCTCGGGCGGTTCAAGTGATGCGGACCGTGTCGCTTCGGCCAGATGGCGTCACGGAAAGTAGTGTTTGGTTGTGCGACGCGGCCATGGGGCGAACAAGAATTGGAAGGTCGCGGCCGGCGCGGGCGTGGCCACTGATCGCCTAGCGTCACGTCGGCTCGGCATCACATTGAGTCATTGCGTGGCCGCGCCGCTCGGTGAGGTTGCGAATGTCTCCTATCTGCCACCCCCACCCGACGAAAGGACTGTGGTGCAGCGCATCGACTTCGAGTCCCTTGACCCGCAGGTGCACCGCGCCGTCGAGCGGCGGACCGGCGCGATCCGCGTCTCTCGCGTCGTCGGGATGTGGCCGAGCGGTCCCGTCACCGCGTTTTTGTACACCGAGACCGGGCTGGTCTTCTTCAAAGCCGTGCCCGCCGACAGTTCGTCAGCCGCCCGCCAACGCTGTGAAGCGGTCGTCAACCCGCACGTTCAACCGATCAGCGCGCGGCTGCGCTGGCACGAAACCGTGGCGGGATGGAGCCTGCTGGCCTTCGACGCCGTCGCCGGCGCCCGGTGCGCCGCCTATGTCCCGGCCCCTGGCGGTGACGAGCTGTTCGACCTGCCGAAGCTCGTGACCGCGATGGAGGTCCTCGCGCAGATCCCCTGCCCCGACCTGCCCGGCATCGATCAGGCCGAGCAGCGCTGGGCCGACTATCTCGACGACCCCGCCGACGCCAAGCACTTCGCCGGCCGCACGCTCCTGCACGCCGACTACGACCGGCTCAATATTCTGATCACCGAGGCGAAGGCGTCGATCGTGGACTGGGCACGGCCGGCGAAGGGCGCGGCCTTCATCGATCCGGCCTGCCTGGTCCTGCGGCTGATCGCCGCCGGGCACAGCCCGGCCGCGGCCGAGGAATGGGCCGCCCAGACCTCGGCCTGGTGTGACGCCGACCCGCACGCCCTCGACCTGTTCGCCGCGGCGAACGTCCGGCTATGGCGGGAGATCGCCGCCCAGGAGCCGCACGCTGCTTGGAAGGTGCAGATGGCCGCTGCGGCATCTGCATGGACCGACCACCGTCTGTCGGCCGGCTAGGCCCGCACGACCGCGGCCTGTCAGGACGTGACCGTTGAGCGCGCCACGGCTCGGGAATTTGCGCCCGTCGCCCGTTCCTTGCCCGCGCTGATCCGACGAGGCCGCAGGCCGAGCCCGCCTCGTGGATCATCCACAGTGAGCGCGAGATCGAGGCGACTAGGCAGCTGCGCCTGTCGATCGCGCAGGTGGAGCTGCCGGACGGTGTGTGCTTCGAGCAGTACGTGATGCGCATCCCGGTCGCCGCGATGTGCCTGCTGGTGGACGATCGGAATCGGGTGCTGATGCTGCGGCGGCACCGGTTCATTCTGGACCGATGGGTGTGGGAGCTGCCCGGCGGCTACATCGAGGACGGGGAGGATCCGGCGGAGTGCGCCGCGCGGGAGGGGGCGGAGGAGACCGGGTGGCGGCCGGGGAAGGTCGAGCACCTGGTGACCTTCCAGCCGATGGCCGGGATGGCGGACGCCGAAAACCACCTCTACCTCGGCCGGGGGGTCGAGTACGTCGGGGAGCCGGATGTGAACGAGCCGGGCGAGGTCGCCTGGATCGAGCTTCAGGATCTTCCCGGGATGATCGTGGACGGCGGGGTGGCCGGGGCAGCCTCAGTCGGCGCGAGAGTCTCAGGTGCCGTGATGCGCCTTCCACGCGGCGGCCGCGGCCGCCGCCTCGGGGCTGCCGAGGATCTGCTGGGCTCGGGACGGCGGCACGCGCACCATGGCGCGTAGCACCGCCGGGTATGGCGTGTAGCGCAGCGCCGTGGCGATTGCCCGGGCCTCGTCGTGATCGCCCGCGAGGATCTTCGCGTGCCAGTCCCTTAGCGCCGGGCCGGCCATCAAGAAGGCCGTCTGCCGACCGCGCACCAGGCCATCCCGGTTGAGCGCGAACACCTTGATCGTCTCTGTGCCCTTCGGCGTACGGGGCTGGTAGTGGCCGGACCTGAGCAGCAGAGTCAGATGGTCGGACGGATCTTCCGCAGTGGGGTCCACCAGCAGACAGACTCGGTTTGCGTCGCAGGGATAGGCATCGCGCTTGGCGTTGCTGTTGCAGTGCGAACAGGCCAGCAGGTGGTTGGGCCAGTCGAAAGCGCGCAGCGGCGCAACCCTGATCGGTTGGAAGTGGTCGATGTCGGTGCCGAGGCTGTCCTCGCAGTACATGCACCGAGTGATCCCGGCGGCCATCGGCTCCAGCAGTCGGTGCAGATGCTTCTTGGCGGCAGCGGCGTTGTTCCAGTGAGTGCGAGCGACCGCGGAGGTAGCGCCGTCGACGCGCACCCTCTCGGTCCACCGCTCCAACAGCGTCACCGTACGCGGCGGCGCGTCGGGCCGCTGCAGCGGGATCACCGATCACTACCCAGGCTGGCGATCACTTCGGCGGCCCGGGTCTCCAGCGAGCTGGCCAGTATCTTGCTGAGCCGTTCGTACTCTGCACCTTCCTTGGCGGTCAGCCCCTCGGTGTAGAGCTTGCTCTCCAGCTCAACGAGGCGTCGACGCTCGTCCTGGGCGCGGTCCGAGTAGAGCGTTTCCAGACCGAACAGCTGCGAGATCGCCGCGTCGTCGCCGGAGCCGAAGACGACCCGCTGGTAGAGCTCCTGATCGACTGGTGCGGGGGCGCGTAGTTCGCTGGGGCCCGGCAGGCGGATCAGGCCGTCGGGATCGGCCGCCTGGCATACGTACGGACTGTGCGTAGTGACGATGAATTGGATGTTCGGGAAATGCTGGCGCATCCAGGGGCCGACCTGGCGTTGCCAGGTCAGGTGCAGGTGAGTCTCGACCTCGTCGATCAGCACCACGCCGGGCGCGGTCAGGGCGATCCCGCGGCCCGTGAGCGGGCGGGTGCGTACGGTACCGAACGCGGCGTGGATCTGGCGGATCAGGTCCAGCACCAGCGCGGCCATCGTGCGGTACCCGTCGCTCATCTCCCGCAGCGGGAAGGAGGTCTTGCGGGGGCTGCGTTGTGTGACCCACAGCCCCTCGGAGTCGACCGACCTAATGTCGTAGCGGTCCGGCAGCGGGCCGTCGGAGAGAACGGCTAGCACGGTGTCCAGCAGCGCCTGTGCGCCGCTGCGACCCTCGAGTGCGCGGTGCTCAGGGCGGCCGCCGTGCTGTTCGCCAGCGAACTCCAGCACGTGCCCGCGGGGTGAGGGCTGGGCTGCGCACCGGCCTGCCAAGCTTGGCCGCGGCAACCTTGGCGCCAACGAACCGGGCGAACGCGAGAGCCAACGTTGGCCTTTACACACCGGGCGCCGACGGCCAGGAGCACGAAAACAGGTGGGCGCGGTGACCGAGCGGGCGGACCAGCAGGCCGCCGGCGGCTTCGCGGTGTTTGGCCGCGCCGATGCCCGCGCGCTCGCCGTCACCGAGGCCGACGAGCGGCTGCTGGCTGCGGCGCCCGCCGTGCTGCGCGTCCTCGTCGAGGTGGTCATCGACGCGGCGCCCAAGGATCCGAGCGGCACGGTTGCGCCGCCCGCGACGTATCGGGCGGCCGCGTGGTCCGGCCAGCGCGGCCCTCGGCATCAGGCGCGCAGGGGTCGGTCACCCGGAGGTGGAACGCGCCGTTCGGCGCGGGCCCGAAGGTCAGGCCGAGCGTGCCCCACATCTGCACGAGCGCGTGCTCAGCGCGGTCCAGGATCGCCTGCTCGCACGCGCTGGGCGCGTTACGGCAGTAGCGGGTTCTGCTCGGCCGCGGCGCGCAGCGCCTCCCACACCGGCCCCAGGTACAGCGCCGTCCCGGGATGGCCGCTCAAGGGCCCGGCCAGCGCGGACGGAACGCCAAAGTGTTCGGCTTCGGCCTGTGCGTAAGCGAGCAGGATGAACACCTGCTCCGCCTGCGAGACGACGGTGTGCCACATGGCGATCAGGTCCGTCTGGTGCTCCCGGTAGGCGCGCACTGCGTCCGGCCAGCCGGGGTAGACCACCGCGTCGAGCATCTCGCCGACCCGCCCGATATAGCTGCCGGCCAGCACGTACAGGCCGCCTGCCGCGCGCCGGTCGTCCTGTTCCGCGCCCACGGTGACGAGTTTGCCGAGCACGATGTTCGCCGCCCGGTCCGCGAGCCACTCGTCCAAGGCGCCGAGCATCACCGCGCGGGCCGCCTCCTGCGGGTAATGCGCGCGGCGAAGGAGGCGCCGAGGACGGCGGACTCGGCGCGTTCCGGCTCCAGGAACGCGGCGTCGAACAGCACGCCCACCATGGCCCAGTCCTCGGTCAGAGGGATGGTCTTGGCCGACACAGTTCCGCCGAGCCGTTCGGCCGTGAAGGGCGAGCGGGCATGGCGGGGGTTGAAGGAGGCTTGTGCCGCGCGGGTGACCGCGCCGGCGAAGTCGTCCGCCAGGACGGCAGTCACCTGCAGGTCTGGGACGTGCAGCACGTCGCACAGCGCCTCGAACCACGGGCGCACCGCGCCGATGGTCTGCTCGAACGCCGCGGCCTTGTCCGCGTCGGCGTCCGCGGCGGTGGTGAGCGTGTACATCGTCAAGCGGACCTCTCGCGGGTCGGAGCTCGTGGCGCCCACGCTAGCGGGCGGCGCCGACACCGCCGCCTGACGCCTGGTCGGCTGCCGTGTGCTGGCGGCTACCAGCCCTAGCCGCCACCCGCGCAGGTGCGCGTGGTCGGGCGCGGGCGGCGCAGACCCGCGCCCGACCCCCGGTCTTGGAAACGAGGTAGCCGTCGCGGTGCCCGCGGCGGCCTAGGGCTGTGCGCCCTGGTCGCTGCCGTCGGGCGGGAGCAGGCCGAGGTAGCGGCGAAAGCCGACGGACGCGGCGCGGTTGATCGCATGGGTCGCCAGTTCGACCTGGGCTGGATCGCCGGAGGCCAGTCCGGCGCGCCAGATCGCCTCGATCTGCTCGTCGCGCCGCCCCGGGGCGAGTGATGTCGCGGTCAGGCGCCGGGACCACGCATGCAGTAGGCCCAGGACGGCTCCCGGTTCGGTGCGTGCGGCCTCGACCAGCCGCTGCCACATCTCCCGGTCGGCGGGCAGGTCGCCGATGGCGTCCACGATCCGCCCGAGCCGGGCGACCGCGTCGGTAGTCGGCGCGGTGCGAATGACCGTGGGCGCGAGCGTCATCAGCTCGGTGCGCGCCGGGCCGGACACCAGGCGGCCGGGCGGCGGGGCTAGCGCGGCCAGGCGCCAGTCGACGTACGCGGTGAACGCCTGCCCCGCTGGCCCCGCCTGCAGCCGCGAGTGCGCCAGGAGCGCCGCCAGATCTCGGACGGTCTCGGCGGCGGTGCGTTCGTGGCGCCACCAGCGCTCGGCCACGCCGCCGGACTGCAGGCCGATCACCCCGGCGAAGTAGAGCCTCAGCAGGCGCTGCCCGATCCGCTGATGGTCGGCCTCCGGCAGGTCCGCTGTGGTCAGCGCCTGCCTGAACGCGCCCAGCATCCGCCGCTCCGCGGCTGGGTCCTCGGTGCGCAGGTACCCGGTGAACCCGGGCGTTCCCGGGGTCAGCTCAGCCAGCCGCTCAGCGGCCGCGGGATGTTCGAGCGCGAGCAGCGTCCACGTCTCGGCGCCCACGGCCACTGCGACGGGGTCCGGCAAGGTGCGCAGGTCGATCCCGGCCAGCGCGTCCACGGCCGAACCCTCGTACCCGGCGCGGTCGGCCCAGCGGGCGAACTCGGCCGCGGTGTGCACGGCCTCGGCGCGCTGCGCCGCATCGCGCGCGGGATCGGCCTGCTCGTCCGGTCCGAGGGCCGCGGCGATGATCTTCCACGCCCACCCGGCCGCCTCCACCGGCAGCGCGTCGTACTCTGCCGCCGCACTGAGCAGCCTGACCGCCTCCAGGCGGGCGGTGTCACGGGCGTCCGCGGCCGCGGACAGCAGCGGTTCGAGCCCGGCCCAGTCGAGCACTGCGCCGGCGCGCACCGCCCGGGCGAACCCGTTGAGTGCGTACGCGACCACTTGTGGGTCGGCCTGCGCCAGCACGGTGCCCTCGGCGCTGAACTGCGCCGCGCCGGCCGCGACCGCGTCGGCCACCTGCGGGCCGAGAGCGAACATCGTGTGCAGCGCCCCGAGCGGATTCGGGCCCTGGGTCGTGGCGGCCAGCGCGGTGGCCACGTGGTCCACCAGTTCACGCGCGGTGTTGGCGGCGGCCAGCGAGCTGGTCGGCACGGCCCGGGAGGTGAGGTCGACCATCTGCTCGACCGGCGGCCGCTGGAACGGCGCGATGCCGTACTGATCGCGCAGGCCCGCCAGCGCTTTGCGCCTGGCTTCGTCCAGGACCGCGTCGGCGGCGGAGTACCACTCGAGCCGCCAGCGGGCCTCCAGCAGTGTGCGTGCCTGCGGCCGCAGCGCCGCGGTGGCATTCGGCCACCGGTCGGCGCGCGGGCCGGCGTCGATCGCAGCCTGCAGGTCGGCGCGCTGATCGGGGGTGAGCGTCTCGGCGTGCGCGGCCAGCAGCCGCAGCGCCTCCGGCTCGGTCGCCGGGGTGTGCAGCAGTCCGGGGTCGGTCAGCGCAGTCCGGACCTGGTCGGGCAGCGCGGCCGCGAACTGCTCGAGCCCGAGCAGGTGCAGGCGGATGCGGGCGAAGATCCCGGCGGGCTCGCCCGGCAGCAGGTCCAGGACCTGCCCGGCCGGGATCCCGGCGTCCACCAGCCGTACAGCGGTGTCGCGCACGCTCGCCACAAGCCCTGTCTCCGGCTCGAACTGCGCCTCGGAGCTGTTCGCGCCCTCGACCGTCGCCACCGACGGCACGCCGCGGTCCGCGCCGGCCGCCTGCGTCAGGAGCGAGGCGAACAGCTCGAGCGCCTGCACGCCCATCGCGTCGGCGAGCACGGGCGCGTGCTGGCGCAGCACCTCGCCGTACTCCCAGTCCCCGATCCAGGTGCCCGCCTCGTCCGTCGGCAGGGCCAGCAGCGCGCGCAGCACCGTGGCCGCGGCGCCGGGCCGCCCGCCTTCGGCCATGGCGACCGCCGCCGCGGCGTAGTGCTCGGCTCCGATCACGTGCCGGTTGCCCAGCGCGGCCGCCAACGACCCGGCCAGGCGAGCTGCGCACGCGGGCGCCAGCAGTTCGGCGACGTGCGCGAGGTCCATCCCGATCCGCGGGTTCGCGCTCGCCGGGATGCCGAGCGCGATCTCCGCGATCGTGACCTGGTCGGCGGTGCGGGCCTTGGCCTGCTCGGGATCCAGGTCCGGTTCGAGCCGCACGAGCTGCGCCATGCGCACCAGGTACACCGTCGGCGGCCACCACGGGAAGGTGACGTAGCCGTCGCCCGCGTCGGCCAGGGCCGGCGGGTTGGCGAACATCTTCGCCCGCTGCAGCGGGATCAGCCACTCGCGCCCGGCGGCGTCGAAGAAGCCCTGCTGGGTCAGGGCGTCCTGCGGGAACTGGGTGCGCAGGCGCAGCGCGTCCTGCTTTGTCGGCGCCGCAGTCGCCAGCAGGCCAAGCAGCCGGTCGTGCACGAACTGCGCGAAGCGGGCCGCGTGGGCGTCGAGGATCTCGTCGAAGACCCATTCAAGCCGGTCGATCCGCTCGCGCACCTCGCGGTCGAACGCCTCGGGCGCATCCAGGTTGCGCCGGTGCGCCCAGCCCTGGGACTTTCCGGCAAGCGCCATCCAGGCAGCGACGACCTCCGGCTCCACCCCCAGCGCGGCGGTGATCTGCTTGATCTCCGCCTTCTGCTGCTCCTTGGCGGGCTCTAGCTCGAGCCCCTCGACCAGATCCAGGATCTGCCGGCGCCGCTGCTCGCCGTCCGCGCCCGGTCCCAGCTCGAGCCCGGCGATCATCGCCAGAGCCTGCCGGCGGCGCGGCTCGGCGCTGCCGGGGCCGGTGACGGCGGGTTCGGCAGCGGACTTCGGCTCGCGCATCACCTCGCGCAGCGCGGACTCCAGCTCGCGGATCATGTGGTGCATCAGCATCGACGCCGCCGGCAGCGGCTCGGGCGTGTCCAGCAGGGCGCAGAGAGTCGCGTAGGTGGCTCGCGGCCCGGGGCCGAGGCGTTCGAGGTGGCCCAGGATCCGGGCTCGGCGGGCGGGGTCGGGCCCTGGGTCAGCGGCGAGCAGGTCGTCGTGCACAGATCACACCGTTCTCGCAGTGACGCGGAAAGGAACGATCACCAAGCGTATCGGCCCGGATTCGTTTGGCACACGGGGTTTTCCCGCCGGCACGCGTGCCCGGTCAGGGACGCTCGGCCGCCTCGACGGCCCGGCAGTACTCGATCTGCCGCTCGATCAGCTCGTTGGCCAGGTCGAGCGCGGCGATGCGCGCGTCGTTGAGCGGGAGACTCCCACGCGCCCACGGGTCTTCTGCGGCGAACCGGCCCCCACCGTGGCGTGTCGCGTAGCTGCCTTGGCCGCGGCTGTGCAGGGCGTGACGCAGGACACGGACTGCAGTTGCGCAAGGGTGGCGCGGACCGCGCGGCGGCTGGTGGCGGTCCGCCTGCGGCAAGGACTACGAGATCGGATTCAGTTCGGACGCGTCTTACGCCGACCGCGTGTCCCGGTATGCGAAGCTGAGCCCCCGACCATGGCTGGCTCGTCTTGAACGCTTTCTCACGTCCCCAGGTGGAGTTCGTGCCCGAACACGCGAAGAAGCACCACTTCGTGCCGCAGTTCCTCTTGCGGCGCTTCGCTGATAAGAACGGTCGATTGGTCGTGCACCGCGTGGCCACTCAGGGGCAGTACGACTCGACGGTGCGGAATCTGGGTCACCGCAACAACGGCCACACTCTCTACCACCCGAACTATGAGCCGGATCCTGCGACGCTGGAGGCGGAGATGGCTCAAATCGAGGGCGATGCCGCCTCGGCCGTCCGGGAGCTGGATGGAAGCAGTAGTCGCTCCATCTCGCCGGAATCGCGCCGTGCCCTGGCATGGTTTCTCGCGTTGCAGTGGCAGCGCTCGCGCTTCTTGCTCCACTCGATCACCCAGGAGGCTGCGGGGGTCGGTGGGAACCTCTCACCGCAGCAGATCCAGGGAGCCTTCCTCCGCATGGTTCAGCGCGACGTCATCTGGCCGTGGCAGGTTCGCGACGATGATGACGCCGCACCGGACGAGCGCTTCAACTACATCGTCGGAGTTCTACTGAGCCGGCACTGGTCCTGCTACCGCCCGCGTGCAGGTGGCCTGCTTGTCGGTGACTGCACGCTCTGCTTCTCCGGCTACGCCGGCAGCGATCCGCCTCCGCTACCACCCGGGTACTTCGACCACGGCGTGGGCTGCGGGATAGCCGATTTCCGGCGTGTGACCGTCCCGTTGGGCACGCACCTAGCCGTGATCATCTCGGCGGACCCGGCGGAAGCGGGGCGTCTGGATGTGGCTGCGCTCAACAGATTCACGGTCTTCAATAGCCGTGAGTTCGTAGCGCACGCTCCTGCCTGGTCTCACAGCGCGTCGCAGCTGGACAGCTTGCTCAAGCTCCAGCGCCTGGTCGCTCCGGTCTTCTTGAAGAACTACGGCGCGGGAGGGTACGCCTAGGCGCGGGCGTGACGTTGTCCAGCCGCGGCTGATCGCGATCGTCGCTTCCGAGGCACGCGGTGCCCGCGCTCGGCCAGGCGGCGGGCCGTGGCCTCGCCGATCCCGCTGCTGGCGCCGGTGATCAAGACGGCCTTCGAACCGTGTGCCGCGTCCATGTTCATCCTCTTCATGCGCTTCGGCGGCGGCTGCCGCCCTAGCAGACCACCCAAGCGCGCCGCGCCGCGACCAGGAAGGCAGCGGCGCCCTGGGTGTGCGGCACCCAGGCCGCCGCGGGCACCCGCCCGGTTCGCCGCTCGGCGCTCAGAGCGCGCGGGCGCGCAGGGTCCGGGCGTTGAGGTCGAACTCGATCTTGCCGCCGCGGCGGTCGCGCAGGGCGCGCCAGGCGGCGAAGCCGGTCAGGATCGCCTGCTCCCAGTCGGCGGCGCGGTGGGCGCTGACCTCCAAGTGCGCGACCATGCTGCGCACGGTGGAGATCAGGTCCTGGTCGACATGCTGGACGCCTTCGAGGTAGTTGTGCTCGGCGGCGTAGGCGAAGACCAGCGCGGAGATGCCCTCCTCGATGGCGATTGCGCGACCCCCGTCCTCGGCTTCGTCGACCTGAGGGTCGCTCTTGCGCTTGCGCTTGAGCAGCGCGCGGGTGACCGGGGACCAGCCGAGCACGGCGGCGTAGCTGAAGTGGAAGACGTCGTGCATCGCGTAGTCGTCGTCGATGTAGGTGGCGTCGGTCAGCGGGTCGCCGAACGGGGCGCCGTTGAACGTGGTCCTCGCGAGGGTCCGCCCCTCCGCGTCGGTCTCGAGCGCGATGGTGATCTCGCCGGTGCGCGGCAGCTGCTCGTTGTCCGGGTAGCCGGCGTCGAGCAGCGGCTGGTCGGGACTGCTCGGCTTCCACCTGTCGTTGATCTTGCTGAGGTTGGCCGCGGCGATGTCCTCGAGGTCCAGCCCGAATCGGTCGGCGACCGCGGCGACGTACCACAGCACGTCGCCGAGCTCCTCGCGCGCCTTCGCCTTGGCGCCGTGGTACGCGGGCCCGTCGCGCAGCACCTTCTTGTGGAGGCTGGCCACGCTGCCGGCCTCGCCGACGAGGCCGAACAGCGGAACGGCGAGCGGATCGGCCCCCTCGGGCGTCGGCTGGACGGTCTTGAGCGCGGCGGCCTGGTAGTCACGAAGCTCCACGGAGAACCCCTCTGTCGGAATCTGAGACATAGCTGTCGCCTTTTCCGGCGACATGGGCTATACTACGACACGTAGGCGATGGCACGTCGGAAATTCCGACACGAGTGAGGGGAGCGTACGTGGACGAGGGGATCATGACCGAGCGCGAGGTGGAAGACGTCGTGCTTGAGCTGCTCGCCGCCGAGCAGGGCCTTGACGCCGGGCAGTTGCGCGAGCGGCTCGAGGCGGAGGGCGCCGAGATGCCGTTCGACTCGATCCTGATGATGGAGGTGCTGGTCAGCGTGGAGAAGCGGTGCGGAGTGCGGATTCCGCCCGACCCGGACACCGCGCGGACGATGAGCTCGGTCCGGGACTTCGCCCGCAAGATCGTCGAACTGTTGCGAGAGGAAGGTAAGTGATGGCAGCGCAGGAACAGCCCGTGTTGGACGAGGCGGCCGAGGAGGCTCAGCGGCTCGGTTCGCGCTTGAAGGAGGTGCGCGAGTACCTGAACTTCTCCCAGCAGTACATCTCCGATCGCACCGGCATACCGCGCTCGGCCGTGAGCGACATCGAGCGCGGCGCGCGCAAGGTCGACAGCCTGGAGCTGAAGAAGCTCGCCAGGCTCTACAGCTACCCGGTCGCGTATTTCCTCGACGCCGACGAGGACGCCGAGGTCGGCTCGCACGCCATCGCCGCGATGGCCCGGGCGCTTAGCCCTCTCGGGCGGACCGAGCGCGAGCAGGTTTACCGGTTCGCCGAGTTCCTGCGGCAGCAGAAAGCGGGCGAACGCGAAGCGGAGGCTGAGCCAGGGGAGGGCGTATGACGTGGCAGGAGGCGCACCGCGCGGCGATGATGGCCGCGGCGCACGCGCACGACGACTACAAGGTGGAGCTCGACCGGTACGTCGATGTGTTCGCGGCCCTTGACGCCGGCGGGGTCAAGGTCATGGCGCAGCCGATCGGAAGCCTGTTCGGGGCCTACGTCGCCCCGGAGTTCGACGGCCCCGGCGTGCTGGTGAACTCCCGCTTCGACGAGACGGTTATGCGCCACACCGCCGCGCACGAGCTCGGGCACCATTGCCTGGGGCACGGGTCCACCGCGGACGAGAGCATCGAGGCCTTCGATCAGTGGGGCGCGCGCCGCTGGACGACGGCGGAGAAGCAGGCCGAGGCGTTCGCCGCGTGGTTTTTGATGCCGCGACGCGCGGTGATCGCCGCGCTCGCGGCGATCGGCCGCGAGCACCTCGACGGCCCCGGCGACGCCTACCAGCTCTCGCTGTGGCTGGGCACCTCGTACCGCGGCACGGTGCGCCACCTGCAGAACCTGCGGCTGATCGGCTCCAAGCAGGCCGCAGCGTGGGCCGCGGGCGCGCCCGCCGAACTGCGTCGGGCGCTCGATGCGGGCGCGGCAAGCGAATCGGGCCGCCACTGGAGCCTCGGGCCCGGCGCCGCGGGGCGCGAACTGCACGTGCGCCTCGGGGACCGCCTCACGATCACCGTCGGCGACCCGCAGGCTACGGCGACCTCGTTGCCGCCCGGGGTCTTGCCAACCGCGGCAACGGGTTCGCAATACGCTCAAATGCTCGACGTCGGCGAGGGTCTCACGGCCCGAACGGCCCTGTCGATCGGCGACTGGCAGGTCATCCTCGTTCCCGCACCCGACCGCCGCGGCCTGTCGACCGCCTGACCGCCGCCGACGATAAAGTCAAAACCCTGATATTAGAAAGACGGCTATCGAAGGAGCCCGCCGATGTTCACGCCCCCCGTCCGCGCCGCCGATGTCTCCACCGCGTGGCTTGAGGCCGTGCGCGGCCTGGACGCGCTCGCCCCCCGGCGCGCCGCGCTGCACACGATGATCACCATCGAGGACCCCACCGCCGAGGACCGCGAGATCCGCGGCGACGCCGACCGGCTGCTTAAGGAGCTCGAACTCGCGCCGATCGAGACCGTCGCGAACACGATCTTTCCCGCGAAGCTGGCCGTCGCCAGCGGCAGCCACGAGGAGCTCGTGCGGCGCTACCGGGCCATCTATCCCGAGCTGAGGTCGCGCTGCCACGCGAACGCGAGGGGCACCTACTTCGGGCGGCTCGTGGCCTACCGCAGCGCCGCGCACCCCGAGGACTACGACCAGCTCGGCGAGATCATCCGCCGACTCTCGCTCGAGCACGCCCGCGCGAACGCGAAGACCGCCCTCTACGAAGCCACAGTCTGCGAGGCCGGCGAGCCACAGGACGGGCCCGAGGAAGAGTTCGCCGCGCACGAGAGTGCGCTGATCTTCACGCCGGGCCGTGACAAGCTCCCGGTCGGCGGCTTCCCGTGCCTGAGCCACTGCTCGTTCCAGCTCGACCGGGACGCCCGCCTGCACCTGCTCGCGCACTACCGCAGCCACTACCTCATCGAGCGCGGCTACGGCAACTACCTCGGACTCGGCCGGCTGCAGGCCTACCTATGCGAGCAGACTGGCCTCGGCCTCGGCACCCTGACCGTGGTCGCCGGATACGCCCAGATCGAGACGAGGACGACCAAGCTGCGCCCGCTGCTTGCCCGTCAGACGCCGCTGTTCGCCTAGCTAGCGCCCGGCCTCGGCCAACGCACTGAGCACGCGGGGATCGTCGAGGACTCCCAGGCACCGCTCGGCGAAGCTCACCACGCCCTCGAGCGTCGCCGCCCAGCGCGGGTCCTCCGGCGCGGCGGCCTCCGACGCCTCCACGTTCAAGTCGCGGGTGATCCGCGCCCCGAGCCGCTCGAGCGCGTCCACGAGCACCGCGACGGCCTGCTGCTGTGCCGTCTCCGGCGTCACGATCGTCGACATTCCCTGCTCCTTCGTCATCCGGACCCGGTGGACGCCACCACCATTGCACTCGAACTACTGTTCGACAAGCCTCGGGCCCCCCGGCGCGTCCGGCTGGCCTCGGGGGCCTGAGCGTTGATGTGCCACTTCGGCGGGAACCACGCGTCGAGGGCGGCCGGGTCCAGGCGGTAGGACTGCTTGATTCTGCTGCGTCCGCTGATCCCGCTGATGTCCGGGTGCGCGACCCGCGCGTACTTGTCGACCTCGCAGAACAGGTTCTGGCAGTCGATCAGCTGGAGCGGGCGTCCGCGCAGGCCGCCGAAGTCCAGCCCGAGTCGGCCGAAGTGCTCGGCCTGCGTCTCGGCCATGTAGCGGATCACCTCCGACTCGATGCCGTTGGCGCCGGGGCCGAAGCACTTGCGGATCCCGTCGCGCGCCCCGGGGCCGGGCACCACGAACTCCATCTCGTCGAACCCGAGGCCTGCTGAGTAGTTCAGGTCGATCAGGTACTGGTAGGCCAGGAAGTCGCCGACTGCCGGGTAAGAGCGCAGCAGCTCGAACGCGCTGCGCATCGTCGTGCACGCCTGCAGCTTCTCCGGCGCCCCGGTAGCCATCATGTGCTCGATCAGACGCAGGTGGTTGCTGTGCTTGCGCTGCTCGCCGAACGCCGGCGGTGGCACGACATACGCTGGCGAGTAGAGCCGCCTTCCGGCTTCGAACGCGCTGGTCAGCACGGCGTCGTAGCGCGCGAAATCATAGTCGGCCCAGCTCACCGCACCGAGCCGGTCGACGAGCAGTTCCCAGGTCGAGGTCCGGTTGAACGACTTGAACAGCATCGTGCGGAAGAACACTTCGCGCCACGACTGCTCGCCCGCGTAGGACACGTTCCTGATCAGGTACTGGCTGACCCGGTCGGCGGCCCGATAGCAGTTGGTGAACCGGTAGGACGTGAGGATCGGATCGTCCGTCCACGGTCCCGGCCGGCCCGCCAGGCGCGCCTCGTAGATCGCCTGCCGCCTGGCCGCAAAGACCCAGTACGTGGTGAAGACCGCGCTGGTGGCCAGCGACCGCCCGGCCACCCTCACCTTGACAGGCGGACAACCCTGGGCGCGCGTGTTCGCCGTCCCCGACGCGGATCCCCATCGTGTGGCCATGACTACAGTATAGACCTAGTATATATAAGAGACATAGCGGCGGGCGAGCTCGATTGGGTGATGATGGCGCTTCTGTGGCAGGCCGACGCACGCAAGAGGCTCGTGCGTTGGCCCTGGTCTGTGGACGCGCGGCTCGAGATGCTCGTCCGGCTCGCGCTTGCCGAAGGTGAGCAGCTAAGTTGCGCCCAGATGCTCAGCGCCATCGTCGCGACGTTCCCGACCGACTCGGCGGAGGTCGCGCGGTGCCTGCACGCCTACCGCCGCATGCACGAGGAGGACTTCGAGGCCGCGTTCGACGCCGAGGGTCTGCCGGAGCTCAAACGCAGGGGGCCGGAGCGAGAGCAGCGCCCGTTGTGATCGACTTCGCGCCTTCTCGACCCCGCCGGTAAGGTGCGGTCGGCCCGCGCGGCGCCTATCGTCGTAGGCGACGAGCAAGGAGTCGTCCATGGCTGCGTACCCCATGCGTCTTGAGCCCGGCACCCTGGTGGTCTTCGAGGGGCTCGACCGCACCGGAAAGTCCACCCAGGTCTCCCAGTTGCGGTCCGCCTCGTGGAGTGAGCCGTCGCCGGCGTTCACCCACATGCCTTCCGGGACCACCGAGCTGTCCCGGAAGATCTACCGGCTTACCGAGGACTTCGAGATCGATTCGCCGCTGGCCCGCCAGCTTCTGCACCTGGCCTGCCACGCCGAGAATCTCGGCCCGCTGGCTGCGGCGCTGCGGGAGCGGGCCGTGGTGCTCGACCGCTGGTGGTGGTCCACCGTGGCGTACGGCCAGCGGGCGGTGCACGAGACCTACGGGATAGACGAAGCGGCGTTCCGTGGCCTGATCGACTCGATCTGGTCGCGCATCGAGGCGGACGTCGTGTTCCTGTTCACCACGCCCTACCAGCGCGATGAGCTGAACCGCGATCAGGTGCGGGAAGCCTACGAACAGTTGGCCGACCGGTATCCGGCGCTCACCGTGCGCGTACCGCGGGCGGAGCCGGATCAGACGCAGGCGTTCATCATCGGCGCTCTGCGCGATCGCGGCCTGGTCTCAGGCTGATCGGCCCATGCCTCCTGCACAGCCGCGGTTAGGTCGCGACCCTGCGTGCCGTCTACGGGCCGATGGGCGGCACCTCGCGCGCCGGCGAACTCGTACGCGCCCCGCGCACCAGGCGAGTTTCGAGTTCGTCGAACTCCGGGAGCGCCACGAGGTCGCCAGGCGCTTCGAAGACCACAAGACCCTGATCCACCCCGAACTCGGCGTGGAAGTAGGCCGTCGCGTCCGCCCCCATAATTTCCCACGCAGTTGTCGGCGCAGGCTCGTATTCTCGCCTGGTGAGTACCGCACCCCGCCGCTGGCCGCTGCCTGGGGATCCGCACGCCACCGTCGGGACTCGGCACCACCTGCTCCCACAGTTGCACCAGCGGTATTTCGGCAACAAAAGAGGGATGATCGCCACGGTCGACCGTGCCACAGGACGACGGCATGTCGCGCCCATCAGCGACACCGTCACAGAGCGGGACTTCTACACCTCGGTGGACGAGACGGGAGCGAAGGACGGGCGGGCCGACCATCTGCTCAGCAAGATCGAGGCCGATGCCGCGCCGGTCATCAAACAGCTGGTCACCGCAGGCGCGTTCCTCCGATTCCCCCCGACGATCGAAGCCCGCATGGCGGTATGCCTGTTCCTGGCCTTTCAGAAGATCCGGGGACGCCAGGCGCGCAGGCGGACCGAACTGCTCGGCGACGTCTACTGGCACATCATGATCCCCAAGGATATGAGTGAGCAGGACGCGCGGGCATGGCTGGCGGCCCACAATAAGGAAGCGACACCTGAGAACCTCGCCACGCTGCTGTCTATCAGCTCCGAAATGGATGACCTGGAGTTCCTCCCGGATCCCAATGCGCACCTGTCCACGATGGGGCCGGTCGCGCTGCAGACGTTCGAGGAACTCGGCACCCGCCGCTGGTACGTCGCCGAGTACGCCGAACCCTCTCTCGTCACCTGCGACGAGCCGGTGGTGCTGGTCTTCCCGGAAGACGCGCCGCGCTTTCGGGGACTTGGGCTGCTCGACGCGGTCGAGGTCTGGTTCCCGCTGAGCCCGCGTCATCTGCTCGTGCTGGCAAAAGACGATCGGTATGGGCCGGAGCGCAGAATTGCAGCAGATCCGGAGAGTGCGCGGGACGCGAACTTCCGCATCGCCGCCAACGCGTACGAGTCGATTCACATGCATCCCGACTACGATCTTCTCGCCGGGATCGAACTGCCCGACCCCGGCGGCTTATTCGAGGTTCACGGCCTGGGACTGGATTCTGAGCGGTACAAGAAGCGGCCGGACCGGACCAAGACGCAGCGGCGGTAGAGAAGCGGGCTGCCCGAAAGTGGGGGCGCACTCTCGGCGATAGGAACGGAGGCTTGCGGAGGCTGACCGCGAATTACTCGTGAGCCTCGGACGCAGTCCTGCCGCCTCCATATTGACCATGAGCAATGCGCTGGTCCGCGCGCCGCCGCGTAGATCACATGACTCGCCAGATCAATTGCAAAGATCCGCCAGGATGATTGGCCCGGCCGTCAACTAAGGTGCCCAGTCACACCCGTCTGACCTGCGCTTGCTAGCGCCTGCTTGCTTTTGCAAGCGCCCTGGGGCACCATGGAAGACGTGACAGACCTCCACCTCGGCCCCGTGCGACTGGCCCAGCTCGGCGCGTACATCCGCGAGCAGCGGGAGAACGCGCAGTACTCGCTGCGTCAGCTCGCCTCGGTCTCCGGAGTGTCGAATCCCTACCTCAGCCAGATCGAGCGCGGGCTGCGCAAGCCCAGCGCCGACGTGCTCCAACAGCTCGCGAAGGGCCTGCAGATCTCCGCGGAGACGCTGTACGTGCGGGCCGGGCTGCTCGACGGGGAGCAGGGCGCGGCGGCCGAGGACGAAGAGCCCTCGGGTTCGGGTTCGGGGACGGCGGAGCGGACGGGTACCGTCAACGCGCGCGCAGTAGGTACTGTGCTTGCCGCCATCGCCGCGGACCCCCATTTGACCCCACGTCAGAAGACCGCCCTGCGGGAGATATACCTCTCCCTGCGCGGGCAGGAAGGCGAGAAGCCATGAACGTCACCGACGAGATCCGCAAGACCCTCAGCGACCCCAAGCCGCTCTACGCGCTGGCCGGCGCGGGCGACCTCGCCGCCTCGAAGCTCAAGGACGCCCCCGAGCGGCTGCGCGACGCCCCGACCCTGCTCGCCGAGGCCGGCGCCACGCTGACCACGATCGCCAACAAGATCGCCGCCGAGGCCCCGGAGCGTATCGCCAAGCTCACCACGACCGTCCAGGGCGCGGCGGGCAAGGGCGCGCGGCCGGACCGGGAGGCCCTGCGCGGCGCGGCCCAGACCGTGGCCCTGCAGCAGGTCGGCCGGCTGCTCGAGGCGGCCGGCAAGGCGGTGGAGACCTACGACGAGCTCGTCGAGCGCGGCAAGGTCGTCGTCAGCCGGTACTCGGGCGGCGCGGAGACCGTGCCGGGCGAGACCGCGAGCGACAACGGCCCGGTGAAGGTCGTCGTCGAGCAGGTCGTCGAGGAGGACGAGATCACCGACGCGCCGACGCCGGACACGGCCGAGGAGGCCGCCGAGGTGTTCGAGGCCGCCGCCGCGGCGGCCGAGGCCGACGAGGTGCTGGAGGCCGAGGAGGTCGTCGAGGCGCCGAAGCCGAAGCCCGCCGCGAAGAAGACCACGGCCCCGCGCAAGCGCGCCGCCACCTCCGCGCCGAAGACCCCGCGTCCGCCGAAGGCGTAGGAGAAAGATAAGAAAACTCCGCGGCGTCCCACGCGCGAGGTAGCGTGGGGCGCTAGCGGGGTATGCGGACCTCGCGGCCAGACCCCGGCTCCATTGGAAGGACGAGAGCGATGACCGGCAGCGGATTGATCACCTCAACGTTCTTCAACGTGCTGAACCTGCTCCTGCTCGCCTTGTTCTGCTTCAAGCTCTTCGCCTTCGTGGACGCGGCGATCCGCCCGGCCAAGGCGTACGAGGCGGCCGGGAAGCTGACCAAGGTCGCCTGGCTGCTGTTCCTCGGCATCGGCGCGTTCTACGACCTGATGTGGGGCTCGTTCACGGGGATACTGACGATCATCGGCGCGGCCGCGGCGATCATCTACATGGTCGACGTGCGGCCCGCGGTGCGTCAGTTTTCCGGGCGCAAGCAGAAGCGCGGGGTGCAGGATCGGCAGCACAACGGCCCCTACGGCCCCTGGTAGAGTTCGATCATGCCGTGAACTGCACGGACATTGATCGTCCAGGTTTAAAGCAAACTCTCAACCAGCCTTCACGACCGGCTAAGCCTCGGTCGGCATAGTCATAGTCACCCCCCAAGGTCGGGGCGGAGCGGTTTACCGCGAAGCCCCGTTTGTTCAAGGGTGCCCGACCCTTGAACGGTGCTTTCGAGCGCCAACCCCTGCGGCCTCGGTTGAGCTACCCCCCGCGAGCTCCCCGAGGCCGTAGGTTTTTTTCTTTTCCGCCCGGCCGTCCGTCTAGTCGCGCGGAGCCAGGGCCTCCCAAGCCACCGTCAGTTCGCCGAGGCGCCAACGTGGTTCGCGGTCCAGCACCGGCCAGTCCGTACCCAGCATCCGTGCCGCGCCGATCCACCGCTGCCGCGCCCCGAACGTGCCGAGTGGCTTGCAGGTGGCCCAGGCCCGCTCCCAGTCGCGCAGGAACGCGTGGACCGGCTCTCCGGGCACGTTGCGATGGATCAGCGCCTTGGGCAGCCGCTGCGCGAAGATCGCCGGGCTCTCCAGGGACGCGAGCCTGGCCGCGAAGCTCAGCGAGCGAGCACCTTCTCGGCCCAGCGTCACCCAGACCGCGATCCGGCCGTTCTCCGAGCAGGTGCCCTCCAGCAACAGCCCGTCCCGCGCCAGTCCCGCGCACAGCCCGGCCCACACCTCGGCGACCGCACCCTCGTCGTACTGCCGCAGCACGTTGAAAGCGCGCAGCAGCACCGGCGGCGTCGGCACCGGCAACTCGAAGCCGCCGAGCCGGAATTCCAACCTCGGGGACCGCTGATACGGCTCGGCCGCCGCGACCCGCGCGGGGTCGATCTCCAGGCCCAGCACGCGCAGGTCCGCGCGCGCCGTCCACAGCCGCTCGGCCCACTCCACCGTCGTCACCGGGTACGCGCCGTAACCCAGGTCCACGGCCAGCGCGCCGGCCGGCGCCTCCCACAGGGTTCTGCGATGGGTGCCGAGCAGCCAGCGGTCGACCCGCCGCAGCCGGTTCGGCGCGGTGGTGCCGCGCGTCACGGTGCCGACCGGGCGGGTTCTCATCGGCGGCGCTAGACCGTGGGCTCGCGGTGCACCTTGTACGACGCGGCCTGCGCGATGGGCCGCACCACCAGCAGGTCCACGTCCACGTGCGGCGGCCGGGTCACCGCGAAGGCCACGCAGTCCGCGATGTCCTCGGCGACCAGCGGCTCGGCCACGCCCGCGTACACGGCCTCGGCCCGGTTCGGGTCGCCGAACCGGTTGAGCGAGAACTCCGCGGTCTTCACCATGCCGGGGGCGATCTCCGTCACCCGGACCGGCTTCCCGTTCAGCTCGAGCCGCAGCGTCTCGCTGAGCGCGTGCTGGGCGTGCTTGGCGGCCGTGTAGCCCGAGCCGCCCTCGTAGACCCCGAGTCCGGCGATCGAGGTGATGTTCACCACGTGGCCACGGCCGAACTTCAGCATCGAGGGGAGCAGCGCCTGGACCATGCGCACCGAGCCGAGGACGTTGACCTCGTACATCCAGCGCCAGTCCTCGATGTCGGTCTCCACCGCCGGCGCCATGCCGCGCGCGCCGCCGGCGTTGTTCACCAGCACCGCGCACTCGGGCACCTGCGCGGCGAACGCGGCGACCGAGGCGTCCTCGGTAACGTCCAGCTCAACGGCCCGCACGCCGGTCTCGGCGGCCAGCTTCTCCAGCCGGTCGAGCCGCCGGGCGGCCGCGATCACCTCGAAGCCCTCCGCCGCCAGCCGGCGGGCCGTGGCCTCCCCGATACCGCTGCTTGCTCCGGTCACCACAGCTACAGGTCGCGTCATGTCTTCATTCTTCCAAACGGGTGAGCCCCCGCGCGCTCCCGGTGCGCCGTCCCCACCCGGCGCCGTCGGGAATACTGGAAGGCTCGGGGCGGGTTCAACGGTTGCCCCGCGCAGTGCGCCAGCAGAGGAGTGAGTGATCGTGAAGCCCCGGCGGATAGCCATGCTCTCCGTGCACACGTCTCCGCTGGAGCTGCCGGGGACGGGTGACGCGGGCGGCATGAACGTCTACATCGTCGAGCTGTCCAAGCAGCTCGCGGCCCAGGGCACCGAGGTGGAGATCTTCACCAGGGCCACCAACGGCTGCCTTCCGCCGCAGGTCGAGCTCGCTCCGGGAGTGCTGGTGCGGCACGTGACCGCCGGACCGTACGAGGGCCTGTCGAAGGAGGACCTGCCCGGCCAGCTGTGCGCCTTCACGTCCGGCGTGCTGCGCACCGAGGCCTTCCACGACCCGGGCCACTACGACCTGATCCACTCGCACTACTGGCTCTCCGGCCAGGTCGGCTGGCTGGCCAAGGAGCGCTGGGGGGTGCCGCTCGTGCACTCCATGCACACGCTCGCCAAGGTCAAGAACAACGCGCTGGCCGGCGGGGACACCCCGGAACCGGCCGCCCGGCTGATCGGCGAGGACCAGGTCGTGGCCGCCGCGGACCGGCTGATCGCCAACACCGACCAGGAGGCCGAGCAGCTCATCCGGCTCTACAACGCCCCCGTCGACCGCGTCCCGGTGGTGCACCCGGGCGTCAGCCTCGACCGTTTCTCGCCGGGCGACCGGCGCGCGGCCCGCGCGGCCCTCGGCTTCCCGCCGGACGCGCCGCTGCTGATGTTCGCCGGCCGGATCCAGCCGCTCAAGGCCCCGGACGTGCTGCTGCACACCGCCGCCGAACTGCTGCGCCGCGACCCGGTGCGGTACGCCGACCTCATCGTGGCGATCGTCGGCGGCCCGAGCGGCAACGGCAAGGCCACCCCGCACCACCTGACCCGGCTGGCCAAGCGGCTCGGCATCACCCGGCACGTGCGCTTCATCCCGCCGGTCGACCAGGACCGGCTCGCCGAGCACTTCCGCGCCGCCGACGTGGTCATGGTGCCGTCGTACAACGAGTCCTTCGGCCTGGTCGCCATCGAGGCGCAGGCCTGCGGTACGCCGGTGGTCGCGGCCTCCGTCGGCGGCCTCGGCACCGCGGTCCGGCACGGCGAGTCCGGGCTGCTCGTGGACGGGCACGACCCGGTGGACTACGCGGAGGCCTGCGCGCAGCTGCTCGAGCACCCGGAGCTGCGGGCCCGGATGGGCGAAGCGGCCAGGGCGCACGCGGGCGAGTTCGGCTGGGGCCAGACCGCCAAACTCACCCTCGACGTCTACGAGGACGCCATCACCGAACGCTGGCCCAGCCTGCGGCGCGTAAGCTCGTTGGCGTGAGCGACGTACGACGAGAGGCCGCCGTCCAGATCGAACTCGCGCTGTCCGAAGCCGAGGCCGAGTACGAGAGCCCGGCCGAGGGCCACTACGTCGTCGCGCTGCCCGGCACCCGCAAGCTCTCGACCGCCTGCTCGCTGCTGCTCGGCGACCACACCCTCTCGGTCAACGCCTTCGTGGTCCGCTCCGCCGACGAGAACCACGAGGGCGTCTACCGCTGGCTGCTCGAGCGCAACGCCAAGCTGGCCGGGATCGCCTTCGCCATCGACCACCTCGGCGACGTCTACCTCGTCGGCAGACTGCCGCTCGCCGCGGTCACCGCGCGGGAGATCGACGGGCTGCTCGGCAGCGTGCTCGAGGCCGCGGACAACAGCTTCAACACGTTGCTGGAGCTCGGCTTCGCCACCTCGATCCGGCGCGAATGGGCTTGGCGGATCAAGCGCGGCGAGCCGACGTACAACCTCGCGGCCTTCGAGCGTCTAAGACCCGAGACACCCGCAGACTCCGAGAACGGCCTCAGCTAGTCTCGGACCCATGGCTGACGACAACTACCGCCTCGTGCTGCTGCGCCACGGCGAGAGCGCTTGGAACGCGAAGAACCTGTTCACCGGCTGGGTGGACGTGGACCTCACCGCCCAGGGCGAGGAGGAGGCGATCCGCGGCGGCAGACTGCTGGCGGAACGCGGCCTGCTGCCCGACGTGCTGCACACCTCGGTGCTGCGCCGGGCGATCCGCACCTCGCAGCTGGCGCTCAACGAGATCGACCGGCACTGGATCCCGACGCACCGCTCCTGGCGGCTGAACGAGCGTCACTACGGCGCGCTGCAGGGCAAGGACAAGGCGCAGACCCTGAGTCAGTACGGCGAGGAGCAGTTCATGCTCTGGCGCCGCTCCTACGACGTGCCGCCGCCCCCGCTGGCCGAGGACGACGAGTACTCGCAGTTCAACGACCCGCGTTACGCCGTCCTGCCGAGCGAGGCGCGTCCGCGCACCGAGTGCCTGGCCGACGTCGTCACCCGGATGCTGCCCTACTGGTACGACGCGCTGGTGCCGGACCTGCGCACCGGCCGCACCGTCCTGGTCGCCGCGCACGGCAACTCGCTGCGCGCACTGGTCAAGCACCTCGACGGGATCTCCGACGAGGCCATCGCCGGGCTCAACATCCCCACCGGCATCCCGCTCTACTACGAGCTCGACGCCGACCTGCGCCCGGTCGTCGCGGGCGGCGAGTACCTCGACCCGGCCGCCGCGGCCGAGGCGATCGAAGCGGTCAAGAATCAGGGTAAGAAATAGGCCGTTATAGCCGCATGGAAATGCCCCGCCGAAAACTCCGGCGGGGCATTTTTTCCGTGAGCGAAGCGAACCCGCCCGAAGGGCGAAATCAGTACTCGCCGGTCACCAGGAAGACCAGCCGGCGGGCGACGGAGACCGCGTGGTCGGCGTAGCGCTCGTAGTAGCGGCCGATCAGGGTGACGTCGATGGCGGTCTCCACCGGGTACCCGGTGTTCTCGCGCAGCAGCGCGGAGAACAGTTCGCGGTGCAGCACGTCCACCGCGTCGTCCTCCTCGTCCAGACTGCGCGCGGCCTCGACATCCAGGCCGTCGATGATCTGGCCGGTCTTGGTGGCCAGCTCGACGCCGAGCCGGCCCATCTCGGTGATGGTCCCGTGCAGCTCGGCCGGGACCGCCGACTCGGGGTAGCGCAGCCGGGCCACCTTGGCGATGTGCCGGGCCAGGTCGCCCATCCGCTCGAGGTCGGCGCTCATCCGCAGCGAGGTGACGATCGTGCGCAGGTCGCCGGCCACCGGCTGCTGCCGGGCGAGCAGATCGAGGGAGCGGGCGTCGAGGGCCTTCTGCATCGCGTCCACCTGCTCGTCGGCCGAGATGACCTTCTCGGCGAGCTGCAGATCGGCGCCCAGCAGGGCTTCGGTGGCCTGGCTGAGCGCGGTGGCAACCAGACCTGTCATCTCGATCAGCGTCGTACCGATCGAGTCAAGCTCTTCGTGGTACAGGTCGCGCATCGTGCACTCCCAGTTGTAGTGGCTATGACTTCCGATACCGTACGGGCTCCGTCACTCGGCGGCCACGGCGCATGGTGAATCAAACACGACCCATGCGTGAATTCTCGGCGACTAGACACGTTTGTCCGATGCCAAGCCTTCGAAACGCCGGGTTTGGCCGCTTACTCTGATCGTGTGCACATATTCACCGCGTCCGCCCTGCATGTCGCGGCCGTCTCCGCTTCCGCGCTGATCGCGCTGGCGGTCGGCGCCGCGGGCGGCCTCGCGTTCCGCTGGAGCGAGCGGGACCGGGCCAAGGCGGAGCCCCAGGCGGAGCCGCTGGTCCCGCCCGGGGTCGCGGCCGTGCTCCAGGTGCTGCGCTCCTCGGCCGTGCTGCTCGACGCGAGCGACGCCGTGGTCAAGGCCTCGCCCGCGGCGCACGCCCTCGGCCTGGTCCGCGGCCAGCGCCTCGTCCCGGAGGACCTGACCGGCATCGCCCGCCTGGTGCGCAGGGACGGGGAGATCCGCCAGGTCGAGCTGGAACTGCCGCGCGGCCCGCTCGGCCAGGACACGCTCGCCGTCTCCGTCCGGGTCGCCCCGCTCGGCTCCCAGCTCGTGCTGGTGCTGGTGGAGGACCGGACCGAGGCCAGGCGGGTGGACGCGGTGCGCCGCGACTTCGTCGCCAACGTCAGCCACGAGCTCAAGACCCCGGTCGGCGCGCTCTCGCTGCTGGCCGAGGCGGTGCTGAGCGCCAGCGACGACCCGGACGCGGTGCGCCGCTTCGCCAGCCGGATGCAGAAGGAGGCGCACCGGCTGACCAACCTGGTCCAGGACCTGATCGACCTGTCCCGGGTGCAGGGCGACGACCCGCTGGCCAAGGCCGTCGCCGTGGACCTCGGCGACGTGGTGGGGGCCGCCAGGGAGCGGGTGGTCGAGGTGGCCGAGGCCCGGCAGATCGAGATCGTGACGGCGGGCGCGGACGGAGTGCGCGTGCTCGGCGATCTCGGCCAGTTGACCACGGCTATAGGTAATCTGGTGGAGAATGCGGTGAACTACTCGCCCGATCGGACCAAGGTGGTCGTCTCGGTGCGGGTGGAGGGCGAGCTGGCCGAGCTCTCGGTCACCGACCAGGGCGTCGGCATCCCGGACCAGGACCTCAACCGGATCTTCGAGCGCTTCTACCGGGTGGACCCGGCGCGCTCGCGGATCACCGGCGGGACCGGGCTCGGGCTCGCGATCGTCAAGCACATCGCGGCCACCCACGGCGGCGACGTGTCGGTGTGGAGCGTCGAGGGCGCCGGCTCCACCTTCACCCTGCGGTTGCCGGTGGCCGTTCAGGCCCCGTCGACCGAGCTGCATCCAACCCCCACACAACAGACAATCACTACAGGGAGTCGAACGACGTGACCAGGGTGCTGGTAGTCGAGGATGAGGAGTCGTTCAGCGACCCGCTTTCCTACATGCTGCGCAACGAGGGCTTCGAGGTGGCCGTGGCCGCCACCGGACCGGAGGCCCTGGACGAGTTCGACCGCCACGGCGCGGATCTGGTGCTGCTCGACCTGATGCTGCCCGGACTGCCCGGAACCGAGGTCTGCCGCCAACTGCGCACCCGGTCCAGCGTCCCGGTGATCATGCTCACCGCCAAGGACTCGGAGATAGACAAGGTCGTCGGCCTCGAACTGGGCGCCGACGACTACGTCACCAAGCCCTTCTCCTCGCGCGAGCTGGTCGCCCGGATCCGCGCGGTGCTGCGCCGGCACGGCGGGCAGACCGAGGAGCTCGAGGACGCGGCGCTCGAGGCCGGACCGGTCCGGATGGACGTGGAGCGGCACACGGTGAGCGTCGGCGGCAACGGCGTGCAGCTGCCGCTCAAGGAGTTCGAGCTGCTCGAGATGCTGCTGCGCAACGCGGGCCGGGTGCTCACCCGGATGCAGCTGATCGACCGCGTCTGGGGAGCCGACTACGTGGGCGACACCAAGACGCTGGACGTCCACGTCAAGCGGCTGCGCGCGAAAATAGAGCCGGACCCGGCGCTGCCCCGCTACCTGGTGACCGTGCGCGGCCTCGGCTACAAGTTCGAGCCGTAGATCGACGCCCGTCCGAGGACGTGAAAGCGGCCCCCGCACCGTGTGGTGCGGGGGCCGCTTCTTGTGCCTGAGTACTCGGAGCGCCCTACCTAGCTCGCCGAGGCGGTGACCGACGCCGAGCCGCTCGCCTTCGCGGTGCCCGAGGCCTTGGCCGTGTCGCTGGCCTTCGCCGTCGCGGTCCCGGTGGCCTTGACGGTCGCGGTGCCGGTGGCCAGCGGGGTCGCGGTGCCCGTGGCGGTCGTGCCGTTGGCCATGCCGGGGGCGTAGGAGGCCCACAGTCCGCTGTTCGGCTCGATGATCGCGGTCACGGTGACCGTCTGGCCGCCGGAGAAGGTGTAGACGACCTGGGCGTTGGCGCCGGCGGTCAGGTCCGCGTTCGGGACCTCGAGCTCCGGCTGGCCGGTCTCGCCGAACTGCACCGACGCCATCCCCGGGATGGCCACCGAGCTCGAGGTCACCTGGACGCCCGGGTCCAGCTGCGTGGTGTCGCTCGGCGGCACGATCGTCGCCGTGGCGCCGCCGACGGTCACCGAGTTCAGCGTGTTGGTGTCGGTGGTCGTCGGGTCGGTGTTCGCCACCTGCCCGATCACCTCGGCGTCGCCGGTGGTCGAGTCCAGCACGACCCACACGTTGCTGATGTAGATGAAGCCGGCCTTGCCCTCGCCGTTGTCCGGCTGGACCTGGTAGACCTCGGGGTCCACGCCCGCGGCGCAGGCCGACAGCACGGGGAGGGCGACCAGGAGGACGGCCCCGGCCAGCGCGGCCCGGCCCCGGCGGGAGCGCAGCGGGATGCGGCGGCCGGCCCGCCCGGTGGACGTCGAGGTGGGGTTGCTGCTCACGGTGGGTCAGGCTCCTCGCGGTGACTGTGGTCGCTACTCAGGAATCATTTAGCCACAGCGTACTGACCGCGATTGACGACGACTCACCGGGATGCTGGTTTAGGTCACCGGGATGGACCGGTTGCGGGCGCGCAAGATCGCTCAAGCCGCGTTCTCCCGTGGTCCGGACGCCTCTGATCTGGGACTGGCCCAGCGCAGAGCCGCTCAGGCCACGGGAGAGCGAAGAGGTGGGCGGACAAAAAGCGTCCCCACCTTGAGCGCTGCCTCGTGTCGACGAAGCCGCTACCTGACCGCGCCGAGCGCCGTCACCACGGAGGCCGCGAGCAGGGCCCCGGCGAGCAGCACGGCTATGACGCCGCGCGGCGAGCCGATGGACCGCACTATGCGGGCCGCCCGACCGCGCCGGCGTGCCCAGCGCAGCTCCCGGTGATAGCGCCGACGGTCCGGGATCAGTTCGCGCGGGTCCACCGGGGCCCGCCACTGGGCCTCGGTGATCGCGGTGCCGTCCGGCCAATGCGCCACGATGGCCGCCTCGGGTTCCTCGTGCGCCGCGTCCCACGAGGAGGAATAGTCGCTACTCGAATCCACTGATCCATCACCCCGCCTGAAGAGGGCTTCCAGTCCATACCGCGCTGGTACGAGTCATTGTGCGCCCGCAAGTCGCGCTTGCCCAGAGTTGTTGCCGCTCCAGGTGCGACGAAACCCCCGCGGGCCGCCGGACGTTCCGCCGATGGATGCATCCGGGCCCTTCGCCAGGGGTAGACCGGAAGATTCTTGGGCATGCTGAGACCTCCGCCACGCCGCGCTGACCAGGGACGAGTATGCCCATGGACGTCTTGTCAAGTAGGCATCACCTATCTGACCTGGGCAAACACCCTTCAGAATCAGCCCGAACCGTGTTATCCTGGTTACCCACGGAAGGGGTACGCATCACATGACGTTCAAGGTTGGCGAGACCGTCGTCTATCCCCACCACGGGGCAGCTCTCATCGAGGCGATCGAGACCAGGGTCGTCAAAGGCGAGGAGAGGCCCTACCTCCGGCTGAAGGTCGCCCAGGGCGATCTCACCCTCATGGTTCCCACGGACAAGGTCGAGTATGTCGGCGTGCGCGACGTCGTCGACCAGAACGGCCTCGACAAGGTGTTCGAGGTGCTGCGTGCCGAGTTCACCGAGGAGCCGACCAACTGGTCCCGGCGTTACAAGGCCAACCTCGAGAAGCTCGCTTCCGGTGACGTGATCAAGGTCGCCGAGGTCGTCCGCGACCTGTGGCGTCGCGACCGCGAGCGCGGCCTGTCCGCCGGCGAGAAGCGGATGCTCGGCAAGGCCCGGCAGATCCTGGTGAGCGAACTGGCGCTGGCCGAGTGCACCAACGAGGACAAGGCCGAGTCCATCCTCGACGAGGTGCTCGCCTCCCAGGTCACTCCGGTGCAGGTCGACAAGACCGCCACCGCCTGATCCCGCTTCGGTTCGCATCGGCAAGCTGACTGAACGTCCACTCAGGTGATCGAGTCCACTCCCGCGCGCACCGCCGCGCTAGTTCCGGCGGCCGGGCGCGGCGAGCGGCTCGGCCCGGGCGCCCCCAAGGCGCTGCGCGAGATCGGCGGCGAGCCGATCCTGCTGCACGCGGTACGCGGGCTGCTCGCTTCTGGCCGCGTCGACCTCGTCGTGGTCGCGGCCCCGCCCTCGGATGAGGGGGTGGCCGAGGTCCGACGGATCCTGGCCGGGCTCGAACAATCGGTGATCGTCGTCCCCGGCGGCGCCACCCGCCAGCAATCGGTGGCTCTCGCCTTCGCGGCCGTCCCCGAACAGGGCTACGAGGTCATCCTCGTGCACGACGCCGCCCGCGCCCTCACCCCGCCCGCCACGATCGCGGCCGTGATCGAAGCGGTGCTCGCAGGCCTCCCCGCCGTCGTCCCGGTGCTCCCCGTCGCCGACACGATCAAGTCCGCCGTGGTGGATTCCGACGGCAGCACCACGGTTGGCCAAACCGTGGACCGCAGCGGCCTGCGCGCGATTCAGACCCCCCAGGGTTTCCGTCGCGAGGTGCTGGCCAGGGCGCACGCCGCCGCTGGCCACGACGCGACGGACGACGCGGGCCTGGTGGAGAGCCTCGGCGAGAGCGTCGGCATGATCCCCGGGCATGTGGAGGCCTTCAAGGTCACCACCCCCTTCGACCTGGTCCTGGCCGAGGCTGTATTGAACTCGCGCGCGTTGACGGTACTCGCCCGGCGCGCTGAATCGGAGCGTCCGCCCGTGAATGCCCCCCGTCTTCCGCTGGTCGGCATCGGCGTCGACGTGCACGCCTTCGCCTCCGAGCAGGAATCCGAGGTCGAGCCGCGTCCGCTGCGCCTGGCCGGTCTGGACTGGCCGGGACAGGCCGGCCTGCTGGGCCACTCGGACGCCGACGTCGTCGCGCACGCCGCCTGCAACGCGCTGTTCTCGGCGGCCGGCCTCGGCGACCTAGGTTCGAACTTCGGCACCGACCAGCCCGAGTGGAAGGGCGCCGCCGGCACTGCGCTGCTCGCCGAGTCCGCGCGCCGGGTCCGCGAGGCGGGATTCGCCATCGGCAACGTCGCCGTCCAACTGATCGGCGTCCGCCCGAAGATCGGCCCGCGCCGCGCCGAGGCCGAGGCCGTGCTCACCGAGGCCGTCGGCGCCCCCGTGCGCCTGAGCGCCGCGACGACGGACGGACTGGGCTTCACCGGCCGCGCCGAGGGCCTGACCGGCATCGCGACCGCGGTGGTCTTCCCCGCCGAGTGACGCGGCGTTCCCCGAGCGTATCCTGAGTGGTGTACGGGGTCTGTGACGGCTAGCGCAGGGGGCGCTCATGTATCACCGCATCGTCGAATCCAAAGTCCGCTCCACCTTCAAGCAGATCAACGCGGGCAACTACGAGATCATGCTCAAGGGCCTGGCGCCCGAGTTCGAGTACGTCTTCTACGGCGATCACGCCCTAGGCGGCCGTCGCACGACCGAAGCGTCGATGCGCCTGTGGTGGCAACGCGCCTTCCGCCTGATGCCGGACGTCCAATTCGACGTCGAAGAGGTCCTCGTCACCGGCTGGCCGTGGAACACCCGCATCGCCACCAGCGAACTCGTGCACGGCCGACTGCCCGACGGCTCCCACTACGAGAACCACGTCCACCAACTCATCCACATGACGTGGGGCCGGGTGACGCGCATGCGGACCTCGGAAGACACGCAGGCCTTGGTTAAGGCGCTGGATGCACTGGCCGCTGCGGGGTTCGAGGAGGCGCACGCGGCGCCGATTGTGGATTAGTGGGTGTGGGTGCCGACGTGCTCTTGGGCCGCTGCCTCGTACCGGGCCGTCCGGTGCCCGTGCTTGGGCCGCGGGTTCGTTACCCGCCCACCCGCCCCGCGCGCACGTTCCAGCGTGCTGATATAGCGCTGGCGGCGTGCAGAAGAGCGAAACTGGGCTGGACTGTGTACGGGCACACGACCGAGTGCGGGTTTCCCGAGTCCAGCGGGACCGTTTCCCGGTCACGTGGGCAACCCGCGTACACGCGAGGTCGTTGTCAGAGTCCGGCTTTGGCGGCCAGGCCTCGCAGCATCAGCTTGATCATGTCCTTCTTGCGTGGTTCGTTGTAGATGATGAAGTCGTCGAACCGGTGGACTCCGCGCGTGGTGGCCTCGGATCGGGCGGCGTCGCGGAGTGCGGTGAGTTGGGCGACGGTCATCTGCAGGGTGCGCTCGTCTGGCTGGTAGGTCGCTCCGAGCGGGTAGTCGCGGGCTGGGCGGTTGGTCATCTCGACGTGGCAGCCGAGCAGGTGGCCTACCGGGTGTGTCTCGCAGAACGCGACCATCCGGTCGAGGGTGGCGAGGAAGGCGGGGTAGTCGAAGGCGTAGAGGCGGCCGGGCAGGACGGTGTCTCCGGTGAACAGGATCGTGGTCCATGGGTCGTAGCAGGTGATCGCGGCCTTGTGGTGGCCTGGGGAGCCGAATAACTCCAGTGCCCGGCCGCCGAGATCGAAGGTGACGGTTTGGGCGGGCCAGGTGGTCGCGTCGAAGCCGTAGAAGGCGAGGACGGCGTCGATCTCCCGGGGGACCACGGTGGTGTTGGGGCGCTCGGCGAACTGGGCGTCACCTGCGACGTGGTCGCCGTGTCCGTGGGTGTGCGCGAGAACCAGTTCGTAACCGTCCCGTGGGTGTCGCTCGAGCCACTCGGCGACGAGGCGGTCGACGGTGGAGCGCAGCGGGAAGCGGTTCGGGTCTTTGGTGGCCCCGGAGTCGAGCAGCAGGGCCCGCTCGTTGCCGAACAGCAGGAACATGAAGGGGGCCTCGTAGCTGACCGTTTTGCTCTGCCGCAGGATGACGGTGTGCTCGTCGTAGTGGTGGACCTGGATCGCGGGCTCGGAGGCGGCGTTCTTGCCGCGGGTGCCGTGGTTCCAGGCGACGTCGAGGGAGCCGGCGACGGGTGCCGCGCTCGTGAAGTCGATCAGACCGTCAGTCACGATGCTCATGTCCGCTCTTCTCTCCCTGGTCCGTGTGATTCATCGACGCCATGGGCGTCATGGCCATGAATACTCTGATGTGCTCGCGGCCCGGCCGCGGTTCGGCGCCGTCGGCTCCCGCGTCCGCGGATCGCGTCGTGACGAGGTAGGGCTCGAGCAGTTCCCGCCATCTCCGCTTGAGTTCTGCGGCCTCCTGCGCGGAAACCGCGGCCACCGCCGTGAGGATTCCCACCGCCTCGCTGCGGAGGCCCGCCTGTGCGTCGCGGTCCACGTAGTCGAGGATCGCCTGGGTCTCGCGCTCGACGACGAGGCGTTCGAGTCGGCTTTTGACGAGTCCGTCGCTCTCGGGGCCGAAGCGGATCGAAGGGCGTGCCTTGGTCACCTGCCAGCGGCGTTCACGCCGGTCGGCACCTGGATCCGCCTCTTCCACGTAGCCGTATTTCGCAAGCTGGCGAAGGTGGAATGAGCAGTTGGCCTGGGGCACTCCGAGGGCTCTGCCGCAGGCGGCGGCCGTGGCCGGGCCGTTTGCCGCCAGCAGTTCCATCAGGTCGAGGCGGAGCGGGTGGGTCAGAGCCCGCATCGCCCGGGGGTCGGCGCTCTCCATGTCCCAAAGAATACTTTGGGACATGGCATAAGTCAAAGGTCTCTTTGGCATATTTAGCGTCGGCTGAGCAGGGTGGGGGCCTGCGGCAGCGCGTGCTCGGCGACCGGAGGCGAGGCGCCTGGAATCGAACGATTCGCGGACGCCGGTGCGGCCTCACCCGGGAGGGTGGATCCCAGCCGGGTCCGGCTGTCGGAGAAACGCTGTCGCGACCTCGGGCTGTCCATGGTCGAGTACGGCGCCGTTTTCCCTACGCTCGGCTCGTGGGGCACTGACGGAAGTCGGCGAACGTGGACCTCAGTCGCTGTCCAAGGAATGCGCAGTCATCATCCGAGTCGGTTCAGGGCGGTCCGCAGGAAGGTGTCACGGCGTTCGTTGACGAGCGCCGCGTGCAAGTCGTCGCGGCCCTGGTCGGCGAATACGCCGAGCACGTCGGCCATGTCGGGCGGGGTGCTCAGCGCGGCCATCACGTCCCAGTAGGCGATGGTGTGCGGATTGTCGTCGTCGTGAATCGATGCGGAGCGCCAGCCTTTGAGCACCTCGTCTGCGGCCTGCCCGCCGAACATGACGGCCGCGTCGCAGCGTAGAGAACCCAGGTCGACCCCGTAGTGCCCGGCGCCCGCCGAGTCCCAATCGACCAGGCCGGTCAACGTATCACCGTTCCAGATCGTGTTGCCCTGCCAAAGATCCCCGTGCACGAAAACGGTTCCGCCGAGAACCTCCGGGGCCTGCGCGACTGCCTGCTCCGCTTCCTCGAAGAGGGCCGAGAGGCCGAATTCCCGCCGCAGCGCGGCGAAGTCCATATCCGCGATCGGGCGATCCCTCAACGGCAAACCGGGACGCGGCTCCATCGGTACCGCATGCAACGCCGCCGCGCCCGCGCCCAGTGCCCGCATACGCGCGGGGGTGGGCGAGACCGGGATCCGGCTGCTGCCGGCCACAACCGTGGCCAGTACCGCCAGCGCCTCAGCCTCATCCCCCGCCAGGTCTGCCGCGATCAGCCGAGGAGCGGGCAGAGCATGATCGGCGGCTTGCACCAGCGCCGCCGCCTCCGCTTGGAACTGCGCGGACACGTCGGGCCGCCCGGTTTCCCCGGTTCTGAGCACCACCTCGTCGAAACGTCCTCCTGGGCTGAGCCGGAGCAGCCACGGGCCGGGTCCGCCGTGCAGGTTTTTGACCCCGATGACCTGTGCGCTGAGAGCCGAGGTGGTCCAAGCCAGGGCTGCTTTCGTGGGCTGAGACATCCGCCAAGCATAGGCGAAAGGCGGCACTTGGATGCCTCGCCGATGGGGTGCCGAGAGCCGGACATGGGGGTGCGCACGTCTGGGTTTCGAACGATTCGCGGACACCGTAGATTCTCTGTTTCCGCAGGTCGCCAGCGCATAACAGCACGCTGGGAGCTACGCGCAGGGCGGGCGGGTGGGTAACGCACCCGAGGCCCGAGCACGGATACCGGACACAGCGTTCAGAGGGCGCAGTCCAGGGCATCAGAAGACTGCTATCGTCCACCGGGTCAATGAGGTGACCAGACGCACCCGCCGACCAACCGTCAGCCGGAACCTCTACCGCATCAAAGCCCGCCCGCGCGACCGCTGGATCTGGGACGCGATGCTCAGCGCCGCCGCGCGGCCCGGAATGCCGCTGACCGCGCCGCCGCGTAGCGCGCCGGAGCCGCAGAGTACGACGTTCGGGATCTGCGTTTCGACGCCCCAGGTACCGGCCATGCCGCTGCTCGTCGCCCACGGCCACGACAGGTCCCCGTGGAAGATGTGGCCGCCGGGCATCGCCAGTTGGGCCTCGACGTCGAGCGGGCTCAGCGCCTCGATGCACGCCCGGCCCTCCGCGTCCAGGGCTAGGCAGTCCTCGATCGGCTCCTCGAGGTAGCGGTTCAGGCCGGCCAGCGCCAGCTTCACCGCGCGCTCCTTGACGCCCGCGCCGTCCTCGGCGAACAGGCGCGCGGGGGTGTGTAGGCCGAACAGCGTAATCGTGTGCATGCCGCTGCGGGCGGCCTCGGGGCTGAGGACTGTGCGGTCGGTCAGGGTGTGGCAGTACGCCTCGAAGGGCAGCGGGTCGGGCAGCCGTCCGGACTCCGACTCCTGATACGCGGCGGCCAGGCGCGAGGCGGACTCGTCCACGTGCAGGGTGCCCGCGAACGCCGTCTCGGCCGCGATCGCGCTGCGTAGCTTCGGCAGCCGGTGGACGACGAGGTTCACCTTCAGCTGGTTGCCCTCGGGCTTGGGCCCGCTCTGCTGCCCCAGCAGGTCCGCGAGGATCGGCGGCGCCACGTTCGCGGCCACGTACTTCGCGTCGATCCGATGCTCATGGCCGTCCGCGGTGCGGTAGAGCACGCTGGCCCTGCGGCCGTCCGACTCGACCAGCGTCACGGTCGCGCCGGTGCGGATCACCGTGCCGGCCTTGACCGCGGCCCGCTCCAGCGAACCCGTCACCGCGCCCATGCCGCCGATCGGCACCCGCCACTCGCCACTCGCGCTCGCCATCACGTGGTACAGGAAGCACTTGTTCTGAATCAGCGTCGGATCGTAGGCCCAGGTCTGCGTGCCGATCAGCGCGTCGGTCAGCACGATGCCGCGCACGTCGTCGTCCTCGAAGGTGCGGTCGACGATCGTGCCGAGCGGCTCCTCCATGAACTCGTGCCAGAAGCTCGAACCGCAGGCCTCGCGCAGCGCCTTCATCAGCACGCCCTTGGCGGGCATCGGCTCGAGCATCGTCGGCGCGATCACCCTGGCCGCCTTGCCGATCCGGTCGTAGAAGCGCTGCCACGCCCGCCAGTCCCGGTCCGAACCGGTCACCCGGCGGAACGAGTCCACCGTCGCCGCGCCCGGCTTGCGTTCGACGAGCAGGCCGTCGGCCCGGCCCCCGCGCAGCACCGGCGTGTACGAGGCGACCGGTCGGGACCGCAGCTCGAGGTCGAGTTCGAGGTCGCGCACCACCGCGTAGGGCATCAGCGCGACGAGGTAGGAGAAGCAGGAGAGCTGCGCCTCGATCCCCGGGAACAACTGCTCGCTGACCGCGGCGCCGCCGACGTGGTCGAGGCGCTCGAGCACGGTGACCCGCAGCCCGAATCTGGCCAGATACGCGGCGGTGACCAGCCCGTTGTGGCCCGCGCCGAGCACGACCACATCGGTCTCGTCCGGCGCTTGCTGGTACTTCGCCTCCGCGGCGTCGGCCATCTGCACTCCTGTCCGAACGGTCCGTGGGCCGGTTGGTGATCCGAAGCATACGTTCGGCAGCCGGGTCGGATCGAGGTCTCGCAGAGTTATATGCCCCGCAACCGCCTTCCATAGCCGCGATGATCCTTCGGCTAACCATCCTTCTCTGCTGCCGTGTGTTCACCGGATAGCCACCCAAGGCTCGTTCCGATTCCAGTTCTGTCACTCAGCATTTCTAACTGTCGTTACATCTCGCTCATGACTATGGCTGGAGATCTTGATGAACGCGTGGAATCGGCGGCCGGCCCTCGGCGGCGCCGTGGCCGGTGCCCTGCTGCTCGGCACGCTGGCCGGCTGCAGTAGCTCCTCGAACAGCTCAGCCTCCGTGTCAGGGTCGGGCGACGTCACCTTGGTCGTGTACTCCTCCCAGGGCTATGACTCGGCCATGACCAAGGCCTTCACCAAGGCCACCGGCATCCCCGTCTCCCTCGACGACGACAGCACAGGCCCGCTGCTGGCCAAGGTCGCCGCCGAGCGCAACAACCCGCAGTGGGGCCTGCTCTGGGTGGACGGCGACACCGCCTTCGCCGAGCTCGACAAGCAGGGCCAGCTGCTCGACTACAACCCGGGCGTCACGCTGACCGCGGCCGGCCAGACGCTCGTCCCGACCGACCACTCCTACATCCCGGTGAGCACCACGGCCGTCCCGGCGCTGGTCTACAACGCCGCCAAGGTCAGCTCCGTGCCGACTACCTGGCAGGACCTGCTCGAGCCGCAGTACAAGGGCAAGGTCGGGATGAACGACCCCTCGCAGTCCGGCCCCACCTACCCGCTGATCGCCGGTCTGATGAACGAGCTCGGCGGCGAGCCCGGCGGCGTGGCCGCGGGCGAGAAGTACCTGACCGAGCTCAAGGCCAACGGCCTGCAGATCCACAACGTCAACGGCGACACGCTGCACGCGCTGGAGACCGGCCAGATCGACTACGGCCTGATCCAGTCCTCCGCCGCGGCCGGCGAGGTCGCCACCGCGAAGAAGAGCGCGAACTTCGACCCGAAGGTCGTCTACCTCGGCACCACCACGCTGCTGCCCGGTGTGATCGGCATCGACAAGGGCGCCTCGGCCAAGATGCAGCAGGAGGCTGAGAAGTTCGTCCAGTACGTGCTCTCGGCCGCGGGGCAGCACGTGATGCAGACGGGTGACCCGACGGGCGACTCGCTCTACTGGCCGATCGTCCCGGGCGTCGACCCGGTCGCCGCCATCGGCGCCATGCCGACCAAGTACCAGCGGATCGACCCCTACTACTGGGGTCCGCTGGAGACCGAGGTCAACACCTTCTTCGACGAGAACATCAAGTAGTAAGGCGACCGACCGAACCATGGCTATACCCACTGCGCGCGCGGTGACGGTGTCCACGAACATCGAGCCGGCCGCCGTGCGCACCCGCATGGCGGCCGGCTGGGCGCGCAAGGCGCCCTTCGCGCTGTTCTGGCTGCTGGTGGCGGCAATACTGTTGCTGCCGATTCTGCTGTTCCTGCTGGTCGCCTTCAGCCCGCGGCTGTTCGACCAGGGACCGCAGTGGTTCAGCCTGAGCGGCTTCCAGGGCGCGTTCCAGGGCCCGATGCTGCAGGGCATCCTGGACACGCTGCTGATCGGCGCGGTCAGCGCGCTGGCCTCGGCCGCCGTCGGCTTCGCGGTGGCCTGGGTCGTCCAGCGCACCCGCGTGCCCGGACGCCGGCTGTGGTCGGGCAGCATGTTCGCGCTGCTGCTCGTGCCCTCCTACCTGATCGCGCTCGGCTGGGAGCGGCTGCTCGAGCCGTCCGGCGTGCTCGACCTGCTGCACGTGCCGGACAGCTTCGCCCGCAGTCTGCTGTTCGGGCCGGTCGGCGTGATCTGCGTGCTCACGGTCAAGGGGATCCCCTTCGCGTACCTGGCGATCTCGGCCGGTCTTCGCGGCCTCGGCGAGGAGTTCGAGGCCGCGGTCCGCGTGCACGGCGGCGGGAAGGCGGACGTCGCCCGGACCGTGATCGCGCTGCTGGCCCCGGCGATCTGGTCCTCGCTCGCGATCGTCTTCGCCGAGTCCATCAGCGACTTCGGCGTCGCCTCGACCCTGGCCAACGACGCGCACTTCCCGGTCGCCACCTTCGAGCTCTACAACGCCGTGGACAACTTCCCGGTGCAGTTCCCGGTGGCCGCCGCGGTCGGCTGGCTGCTGCTGGCGATGGCCGGGATCGCGCTGCTGGCCCAGAACGCGGCCCTGCGCGGACGCAGCTACCGCGTGCTCGGCGGACGCACCCGCCCGGCGCGCCGCCGCGAACTGTCCCGCCCCGCCACGTCCGGAGTATTCGTAGGAATGTTCGTCCTGCTGCTGCTCAGTCTGGGTGTACCGACCTTCGGCGCTCTCTCCGCCTCGCTGATCACCGGGCTCGGCACGCTGATGGGCGGCGCCGCGTTCAGCCTGAGCAACTACCAGCGGGCCCTGACGTCGCCAGAGCTGTACCAGCCGCTGCTCTACTCGGCGCTGCTGGCCACGATCACCGCCACGGTCGTCGTGCTGCTCGGCTTGGTCGTCGCCCGGATGCTGACCTCGCGGCGCGGCCGGACCTCGGCGCGGATGCTCGACCTGCTGCTGCTCACGGCCGTGGCGCTGCCCGGCATCGTCTTCGCGGCGGGCTACATCTTCACCTACAACCTGCCGCTCACCAACGACCTCGGCATCCACCTCTACGAGACCACCACGCTGCTGGTGCTCGGCTACATCGCCACCGCGCTGCCGCCCGCCTCGCGGGTGCTGTTCGGCAGCGTCGGACAGGTGCAGGAGTCGCTGCGCGAGGCGGCCCGCGTGCACGGATCGAACGCCCCGGCCTCCTGGCTGCGCGTGATGATGCCGCTGCTCGCCCGGCCGCTGCTGTCCGCCTGGTCGCTCACCTTCGGCGCGACGCTGCTGGAGCTGCCGGTGTCGCAGTTGCTCTACCCGCCGAACGACCCGACCGTGTCGGTGGGCATCGAGAAGGCTCTGTCGAACTACGACTACGGTGGCGGCACCGCGATGGAAGTGCTCGCCGTGCTCGCCGCGCTGGCCGTGATCGGCCTGGTGTGGGGCATCTTCCAACTGGTCGCCCCGGCCGGTTGGCGCAGACTAGGAAGGACGACGTGAGCGTGAAGACCCTGCGATCCGCGGAGGCGGAGAGTCTGCCGGACCTCGGCGGCCACCGCGTCACGTTCACCGGCGCGGGCAAGCGGTACGGAGCCGTACGCGCGCTGGCCGGCGTGGACCTGGAGGTCGAGGCGGGCCGTTTCCTGGTGCTGCTCGGCCCCTCCGGCTCCGGCAAGACCACGCTGGTGCGCGCGCTGGCCGGGATCGAACGCCTGGACGAGGGCGAGATCCACGTCGGGAACCGCCTCGTGAGCGGCCCGGGTAAGCACGTCCCGCCGGAGCGGCGCGACCTCGCGATGGTCTTCCAGGACTACGCGCTCTGGCCGCACCTGACCGCCGTCGGCAACGTCGGATACGCGCTGCGGCGGCGGAAGCTGGCGGCGGATCAGGCGAAGGCAAGGTCGCTGGAGGCGCTGGAGCGGGTCGGCCTGGAAGGCCTGGCCACCCGCTACCCGCACGAGCTGTCGGGCGGTCAGCAGCAGCGCGTCGCCCTGGCTCGGGCGATCGTGGCCAAGCCGGGGCTGCTGCTGTTCGACGAGCCGCTGTCGAACCTGGACACGGACCTGCGGGAACGGCTGCGCGTGGAGATCGCCACGCTGACCCGGCAGTGCGGCGCGACGGCCGTGTACATCACGCACGACCAGGCCGAGGCCTTCGCGCTCGCGGACGTCATCGGCGTGCTCGACCAGGGTCGTCTCGTGCAGCTCGCCGACCCCGAGACGCTGTATCACAAGCCCGCCACCCCGTTCGTCGCCCGCTTCACCGGCCTGAGCGGGGAGCTGGCCGGGACCGTCGTGGGCCGCGACACGGACGAGTTCTTCATCGTCGAGGTCGGCCCCTGGCGGCTGCGCACCCGCTCCGCCCACGCCCTCAAGGCCGGCGACCAGGTGCGCGTCCTGATCCGCCCGGCCGCCACCGCGTTCGCCGCCGCTGACGCCGAGTCATCCGCGTCCGTCGGCGTGGTGGAGGGCACCGTGATCGACGTCGCGTACCGGGGGCGGGGCTACGATCACGTCATCGCGTGCGGAGAAAGCACCCTGACATCGGTCTTCTCTCCCCGGCCGTGGGGCAGAGGCGTGCAAGCAAAGCTTTCGCTGGACGCGGAGGGCTGCATCGCCTTCCCCCTTAACGCCCAGGGCGAGATCGGTTACGATGAAGAAGTAACAACGGTTATGGCGGGGCAGTCAGCCGCCACGAGCAATCGAGGAGTCACCGAATGACCGGCACTGGGGGCGCACTGTTCGCCGCCGTGTTCCTGGCCTGCGTGGTGGAGGCGGTCGAGGCGGTGACCATCGTGCTCGCCGCCGGGACCGCGCGGGACTGGAAGTCGGCGGGCTACGGGGTGGGCGCCGGCCTGGCCGTGCTCGCCGTGATCACCGCCGCGCTCGGCCCCGCCGTCACCGCGATCCCGCTGGGCGCGCTGCGCCTGCTGGTGGGCGGGCTGCTGCTGATCTTCGGACTGCAGTGGCTGCGCAAGGCGGTGCTGCGGGCCAGCGGGCACAAGGACCTGCACGACGAGGAGGCGATCTTCGCCCGCGAGCTGGCCGCGGCCAAGGCGGCCGAGTCGCAGGGGCGGTTCGCGGTCCCGGACTGGTACGCGTTCACCCTGAGCTTCAAGGGCGTGCTGCTGGAGGGGCTCGAGGTCGTCTTCATCGTGCTGACCTTCGGCGCCAACGCCCACGACGTTCCCCTGGCGTCGCTGGCAGCGGTGATCGCGGTCGTACTGGTCGTGCTGCTCGGCCTCGCGATCAAGGCACCGCTGGCGAAGGTCCCCGAGAACACGATGAAGTTCGTCGTCGGCGTGATGCTGACCAGCTTCGGCGTGTTCTGGGGCGCGGAGGGCGCCGACGCCCACTGGCCCGGCGACGACGCGGCGCTGCTCGTCGTGGTCCCCTGCGTGGCGGTCTACGCGCTGGCGATGGTCGCCGTAATGCGCCGTAGCGCTCCGAAGCCGTCGGCGCCGTCGCCCGAGCTGGTCTCCGAAGGGGTCTAGATGAACACTCTGATCAAGCGGCTGAAGGACTTCGGCGCGTTCTGGTACGACTTCGTGGTCGGCGACGACTGGCGAGTGGCGGTCGTCGTACCGGTAGCACTGGCGGCGACCTTCGGTCTGTCGAAGACCTCGGTGGCGGCCTGGTGGCTGATGCCCGTGGCCGTGGTCGTGATCCTCCCCGCCACCCTCTGGCGGGCGCGCAAGCGCTGAGCTGTCCTTGGTGCGGGCCGGGGGCGTCAGTGCCCCTCGGCTTCCTCCGCGTAGACCCGGGCCGCGTACTCCTCGAGGGCCTGCTCGCACGAAGCGAGCGCCTCGAGGGTCGCGGCCCTTCGCGGTGCCCCGAACACGTCACGCTCGGTGATCTTCGCCAGCCAGTTGCGCAGCTTGACGAGGTCCTCCTCGTTCTCCTCAAGCTCGGCGTACGTGTAGTGCCCGGCGTCGTACTCCTTCTGGAGCTGGCCGTGGAAGTCCTGGCACTTGTCGACGATCTCCTCGTACTCGTCGTCCCGAGCGGCCTGGAACACCCCGAGAATGTCCTGCTGCCCGGCGAGCGCCTGGCTGGCGAGCAGCTGCGCCGTGCCCCCCATGTCCAAGATCTCCCGCCGCAGCTTCCGCAACGCCCGCTCCGACGCCGACCCCGCAGGCAGCGCCGCGACCGAGTTCTGCAGGTACACCGCCCCCAGCCCCTTGAGCCGCCGCCACACCGTGGCCCGCAGCCGCGTGGGCTCGGAGGGGATCCGGTAGATCAGCAGCAGCCAGGCCGCTCCGTCGGCTGCGGCCTGGGCCGAGGTGGACGTGGCGGGCACAGGGGACGCGGGCTGCGCAGGCGTTTCGTCGGGCGCCCCCCCAGTCTGCCGCAACTCTCCGTCCGGGGCGTGGCCGGTCCAGCGCCGCAGTTGTACTGGCGGTCGTAATGCTCGCGCGAAGGCCCGAGGACCTGACGCCGTCCCGTCAGTACGCGCGGCCGAACAGCACTCGCTTGCCATACACCGACGGCGCGTCGCAGCGCACGCAGTTTCCGGACTCGGCCGGGGCCTCCAGCGGAATGCAGCGCGGCGTCGCCGCCGTCTCCGCCTTGATCGCGTCCTCGCACTCCGGCTGGCCGCAGTGCAGGGTGCGGGCCCAGCCGGTGGCGACAGCCTCGGTGAACGCCGCCCACGAGTCCACCGTGACGGTCCGCGACTCCCGGAAGTCGATCGCGCGCTGGAGCAGGAACCGCTGGAAGTCCTCCAGCGCGGCGGTCAAGGTCGCCGGCGCGTCAGCGAGGCTGATCGCGGTCTTGCCCTCGTCCCCGAGGCGCCTGGCCAGCAGCGCGGTGCCGGCCGCCAGATCGCGCGGGCCGATCTCCAGGCGCAGCGGGACGCCGCGCAACTCCCACTCGTTGAACTTGAAGCCCGGCGAGACCTGCGGGCGGTCGTCGACGTGGACGCGGATCCCGGCGTCCTTCAGCCGCGCGGCCAGCTCCCGTACCGCGTCCAGCACGGCCTCGCCCTGCTCGCCGCGGGCGATCGGCACGATCACCACCTGGTGAGGGGCCAGCTTCGGGGGCAGGACCAGGCCCTTGTCATCGCCGTGGGTCATGATGACCCCGCCGATCATGCGCGTGGACATGCCCCACGACGTGGTGTGGCACAGCTCCAGCTGGCCGGCGTCGTTGGAGTACTCGATCCCGAATGCCTTGGCGAAGTTCGTGCCCAGGTAGTGCGACGTGCCGGCCTGAAGAGCCTTGCCGTCGCGCATCATGCCTTCGATGGAGAAGGTCTGCACTGCTCCGGCGAACCGTTCACCGGGCGTCTTCTCGCCGGGCACGACCGGAATCGCGGCGATGTCCCGGGCGACCTCGGTGTAGACGTCGAGCATCTGCATCGTCTCGCGCATCGCGTCGGCCGCGTCGGCGTGCGCGGTGTGGCCCTCCTGCCAGAGGAACTCGGTCGTGCGCAGGAACAGGCGCGGACGCAGCTCCCAGCGGACGACGTTCGCCCACTGGTTGAGCAGCAGCGGAAGATCCCGGTAGGACGAGATCCACTTGGCCATCATCTCGCCGATGACGGTCTCCGAGGTCGGCCGCACGATCAGCGGCTCCTCCAGCTCCTTGCCGCCGGCGTGGGTGACGACGGCGAGCTCGGGCGAGAAGCCCTCGACATGCTCCGCCTCGCGCTTGAGGTAGGACTCCGGGATGAACAGCGGGAAGTACGCGTTCTCGTGACCGGTGTCCTTGATGCGGCGATCGAGCTCGGCTTGGATCAGCTCCCACACCCGGTAGCCATACGGTCGGATGACCATGGTCCCCTTGGCCGGGCCCCGCTCGACCAGCTGAGCCTTGGTCACCAACTCGTTGTACCAGGAGGAGAAATCCTCGCTCTGCGGGGTGACCCCGCGCTCGTCACGTGCCATGGCGGCAGAATATCCCTGAGGTGGCGGCCTCGGCCGATATTTATGCTGCCGTCGCGCTGCGCCCTGAGTTCCAGCAGGTATACGTACCCGTAGAAGATGAGTACCGGCACTCAGGCTCGGGGCATGGTGAATGCGCGAGCTTATTCACATGCTTCCTGTGCTTACGCCGGACCCGCCGGCGCGTCGTCGGGACTGCCTGTACCGGGTCGTCACGCGGCTAGTTTCGGTCGCGTTGCTGCCGTTGACCTTCGTGATCGCGCCGCGCCGCGCGCGGCACCTCGCCTGCCAGTGGGCGCTCGCGGCCCGTTTCCCGTCCGAGGACCTCGACGGCCTGACCGCGGCCACCCGGACCGCGTTCGAAGCGGCGCGGACAGAGGCGTTGTGGCATCACGGCGAGCTGATCGGGCTGCACGACGGATACCGCGCCGCACACGTGCAGGCGGGGCTTTTCGCTGACGAGGTGAGTCGCACCGGCTCGGTCCGGCTCGCTCGCCTGCGGGTATTGCCGCCGCACGAGTCGCGCCACGTCACCGGCACCGCCCTGGACGTGCGGCCGACCGAGGGCGCCCGCTGGTTGGAGCGATACGGGTCGCGGTACCACCTGTACCGCGTATACGACAACGAATGGTGGCACTTCGAGTACCGGCCGGAGGGCCAGCCGTCTCAAACTCCTGATACAGGTGCGTTTGTCGCGCCGCGGCACTGCGCAGTCCAAGGGGATCAGCCATGATTTCGGGCATGGATACGCTGACCGCCCCGCCTCCGGATTCCCCTGACTCCGTGTCGGCCGTGCGGCGTCTGCCGGCCGTTCTCGCCGGAGTGGTCGGCTGTCTGCTGCTCGTGATCGTCACCTCGTCCTCGTACGGCGACGGCCTACGGCAGTCCCTCTACTCGATCCCGTACAGCAGCAACGGCAATGCTTCGAGCGTACAGGGGTGGATGCTGCTGGCGGCGCCGGCGGTCGCGACGGCGCTCGGGCTGTGCCTGCTGCGCTGGTGGCCGTACCTGCTCGCGGCGGCCACGCTGATGCTCCTGGGGAGCTTCGTGACCGAGTTGGACGTCACCGCCGGCCCTTCCGCCGTATTCGCCGCGTTCCTGTTCTCGGGCATCGGGTTTTATCTGGCGCTTATCGCGCTGCTGGCTTGCGCCCAGAGGCTGGTTCGCATATCAGTAGGCTGGGGCGCGGCCATCGCGGCGCTGGCTCTGGGCTCCCTGGTGGACGGCTCGGCGCTGTCGAACGGTGCCGGTTGGCTCCTCCCGTCGAATACCGCGATCACGTGGCACATCACGCTGCTCGTGTTCGGGCTTGCCGGGCTCGCTCCGGCGGTGTGGCGATACCGGCGCGGCGATCCGACCGTCACCGGGTCCTTAGCCGGCCGGTCGTGGCAGCGGGCCCGCGTGGTCGTGGCCGGCACGCTGGCGGCGTGCGTACCGATCCCGCTGGCGCTTCTCACCACCCAGCGTCTGGCGGACCTGATCGGAGTCAGCGAATCCGCGCTCTACCGGCACAGTTTCGCGCAGACGGCGGTGATCGGTGCGATCGCCGTGGCGACGGTGACCGTGCTCGCGGCCGCAGCCGGTCTCTGGCCGCTCGCCGGTGCGCTGACCGCCGCGTTGGCTCAGGTGGCGGTCGTCGTGCCGGTCGTCCTCGCGGTCACGGCGCTCGAATTCGATGATCCGGCGCGGTGGCTGGCGGCGGTGGCCGGCGCGCTGCTCGGCGCGGCCGGCGCGGGCAGTCGGTGGCGCGTCCCGGTGGCCGCCACGCTCACGGCACTGACCGGAGTCGCCCTGTTCATCGCGTACGGCGCGACCTCCGGCGACCCGGAGAAGCTGGCGGATCAGCACGTCGTGCTCCCCTCGGCGCTGATCCTCGTGCTCTGCGTTGCCGCCGTCGGTGCGGTCGTCGGCGCCACCGCCCCCATATTGGCGCCGCGCGGCGCGCTGCCGGCGGTGCTCGGCCCGCTGGCCGGCGCCCTCGCCGTCGGCGGGCTGGGGATCACCCAGGCGACCTACGGCCTGACGCAGTCGGTCGGCCTCGTCCCGCTGCAGCACGTGACCACCTCCGCCGGTCTTCTCCTGGTGGCCGGTGCGGCCATCGGGGGGCTGGGCTTCGCGCAGGTGCTGGCCACCCGGCGGGCCGAGCGCAAGCAGGCCGAGCAGATCCGCCGCGAGGCGGCCGCCGCCGAGCGGGACCGGCTGGCCCGGCCGATCCATGACGGTGTATTGCAGGTGCTGGCGCTGGTGCAGCGGCACGGCTCCGAGCTAGGCGGCCAGGCCGGCGAACTCGCCGCTCTCGCCGGCGAGCAGGAGGTGGCGTTGCGCAGCCTGCTGGCCCGCGAGGCGAGCGTCGGCCGCGACGGCGCCGAGGACCTGCGCGGGCCGCTGCAGGCGCTGACCACCGCCGCCGTCGAGGTTGTCACCCCTGCACAGCCCGTGCTGCTGCCGTCCGCCACGGCAGCGGAGGTGACCGCCGCGGTACGCGCCGCGCTGGACAACGTGCGCCAACACGCAGGCGACGGCGCCCGGGCCTGGATATTGCTGGAGGACGAGCGGGACGGCGTACGCGTGACGGTTCGCGACGACGGGGTCGGCTTCCCGCCGCAGCGTCCGGCCGAGGCGGCCGAGGCGGGCCGGTTGGGGATCGCCCAGTCGATGCGCGGCCGGATCGAAGACCACGGCGGTACCACGACCATCGACAGCAGACCGGGAGAGGGCACCGAGGTGGAGTTCTGGATACCCCGGGGGCGGTCCGCCGGACGGTGAGGACGGATGGATCCCCGTCGATCGCCGTCGGGATATCGTGTCGGCCATGTCAGTGCGCGTCATGCTGGTGGACGACCATCCCATGTGGCGGGATGCCGTGGCCCGAGACCTCACCGAGGCGGGATACCACGTGACGGCGGCGGTCGGCGAGGGCGGCCAGGCGATACGCGTGGCCCCGGCCGCCGCGCCCGATGTCGTCATCCTCGACCTCCAACTGCCCGACCTATCCGGCGTGGAGGTCGTCCGCCGGCTGCTCGCCGCGGACCCGACAGTTCGTGTGCTGATGCTCTCGGCCAGCGGGGAGCAGCAGGACGTGCTCGACGCCGTGAAGGCCGGAGCCCTCGGATACCTGGTGAAATCCGCCGGCCGCTCCGAGTTCCTCGATGCCGTGGCACGCACCGCCGCGGGCGATCCGGTCTTCACCCCCGGCCTGGCCGGTCTCGTCCTCAGCGAATACCGCCGCCTGGCCGAGGCGCCGGCCGCCCCCGCGGCCACGCCGCGCCTGACCGAGCGGGAGAACGAGGTACTGCGCCTGGTCGCCAAGGGTCTGTCGTACCGGCAGATCGCCGAACGGCTCGTCGTGTCACACCGGACCGTGCAGAACCACGTCCAGAACACGCTCGGCAAGCTCCAGCTGCACAACCGGGTGGAGCTGACCCGGTACGCCATCGAGCAGGGACTCGACCGGTAGGTCCGGCGCGACTTCGGAGCCGAGTCGGGACGATCTCATTGACCGGCCAGACCGGCCAGGCCGTCCAGCCGACCCTGGACGCGGCGCGTGTCGCGAGCCTTGCCCAGGCGCTGGAAGATCGCCAGCGCCGGGTTGAAGTGGTCCGTCGCGCGCTCGGTGTCGCCGTCCGCCAGGTGCCATTCGGCGAGGCACGAAAAGGGGAAGGGATATGGCGCGGCCCACGCGCAAAGGCCGCGCCATCCGATACGGAGGCCTACAGCGCCGGGTAGGCGTTGGCGACGAGCATCTGGAATTCGTACGCGAACCACTGGCCGGCCGGGACGTCATAACCCGGTATCGACCCCGTCGAGTACGTATTCCCGTTGCCGTCCGTGTTGGTGCCGCTCGGGTCGCAGTGCGGATCGCCGTGCGAGTGCGTGGAGGTGGGGTAGTCGCCGTCCGACTCGCCCGGCGGCTTGATCCACACAAATCCCTCGATCGGGCTACTGGCGCCGAAGGGCTCGTCTTGCGGTCGGGCACCGATGCCCGCGTTGTTCTGATTGCACCAGTCGCCGCGGAACGGACGTTCGTCGATCTTGTTCGCGGCCACGTACGTGTCGACCGTGGTCGGCGAACTGTTCAGCGCGGTCGGTCGCCCCGAGCCGCCCCAGCCGTTGCGCGAGGTGTCGATCAGGAACCTGTCGCTGGTTGGGAAACCGGCCGCTACCAGCGTGTTGTACATGTCCGTGTCGTACGTCAGCTCGTCGAAGGTCGGGTTGTACTGGTAGAAGGTGGCCGAGTCGACCGGCTGGCCGCCGACCTGCAGCGTCGGGTTCGTCAGGAATGGCTCCTGGACCGGGGTGTAGTTCGCCGTGTCGCTGATGAAGCCGTCGATGCTCGCGTATCCGGCAGTCGTGCCGAGCACGACCTTCTGGTACACAGCCGGGGTCGCGCTCATATTACTGGGCCATCCGAGCCATGCCGAGTGCGCGATGTCCATGTAGTTGTACACGTTCGGGATCGCGTGCAGCTTGTTCAGCGCGTACTCGATGCCCGACTCGTAGTACGGGGCGGATGTGGCGCACGCGGTCAGGCTCTGGTTCGTCACCGCGTTGGGCAGCGAGTCCGGCTCGACGATCGCGACGATCCGCAGGTTTTCGTACGCGGTGTTGTTCAGGATCGCGGCGATCGGGTCAATGTACTGGGACTCGTACTCGGTCAGGCCCGCGGCGGTGGCCGGGATCTCGCCGTTGGAGGCGAGGGCGGCGCAGTCGCGTCCCGGCAGGTCGTAGATCACCAGCTCGACGACCTCCGGCGTGCCGGACTGCTCCTTCGCGACCGCGTCGTTGAGTTGCGCTGTAAGGCTGGTGTGCGTGCTGTCGCCGGCGATCCGGCTGATCTGGTCAAGCCAGATCGCGGTCTGGTACGAGGCGACGGAGGCCTCAGCGGCATTGTTGCCGTCCGCGGCGGCCTGCGCGTCCACCTCGCTGACATAGTCAGGGTTCAGATACCGCGTGGCACCGGTGAACGGGTCCGCCACGTGCGCGGGGTAGCCGCCGGAGCTTCCCGTGCCGGTGCCGGTCGGCGTCGGTGACGCGGTGGTGGTCGTGGGTGTCGGTGAGGGTGTGGTGGTCGTGGTGGTTGGGCTTGGGCTTGGGCTGGTGGTGGTTCCGCAGGTCGTGCCGTTGATCGTGAAGTTCGTCGGGGCCGGGTCGCTGGTGGTCCAGGTGCCCTGGAACCCGAGGCTGGTCGTGGCTCCGGCGGCGATGTCGGCGTTGTAGGACTCTGCGACGGCGGTCACGTTCTCGCCGGACTGCGTCACCGTCGCGTCCCACCCGTTGGTGATCTGCTGATCGCCGG